>Ga0164242_10000251_pt1 | contig 67830 bp, 79 predicted proteins | sample OricomgcompostMG_FD_108783 | JGI IMG/M metagenome (GOLD analysis project Ga0164242, IMG submission 108783) | Miracle-Growth compost microbial communities from Emeryville, California, USA - Original compost - Miracle growth compost (MG) ... | reverse complement strand
GGTCATCTCCATCTGGGGCAAACCGGCATCCCTGGACATGCAGAAGCTGGTCCTCAAAGAAGTCGACCTGCGCGGCACGATCGCCTACGTCAACTCCCACCCCGCCACCATCAAGCTCGTCCAGGACGGCAAAGTGCATTTGAAGCCGTTCATCACCGACGTGATCGGGCTCGACGACCTCATCAACAAGGGCTTCGACACGCTCATTCACCACAACGAGACAGCCGTGAAGATCCTCGTCGACCCCAAGCCGTAGGGGCTGAAACCGCAGTGAACGGCCCATGAGCCGCGCTCTGGCCAGTGTCCCGGTCGAGTGGGAAGTCTGGCTCGCCTGCGGGTCCGGCAGAGGACCAAGGGATTAGCGTCAAAGACAAGGGAGGCACGATGACCGCTCCACACACTCAGGCAGCAGCCTCGACACCGCGCCGGGCACGCTCGAAGACGAAAGCCGCGCCCGCAGCCGGGCCGGCAGCGTCGGAGAAGGAGCACCTGACGGGCTTCTACCGGCAGATGATGCTCGTCCGGCGCTTCGAGGAGCGCGCGCAGCGCGCCTACACGCAGGCCCTTGTCGGCGGGTACTGCCATCTGAACCTCGGCGAGGAGGCGACGGTCGTCGGGCTCTTGTCAGCGCTTGAGCCTACGGACTACCTCTTCACGAACTACCGGGAACACGGTTACGCGATCACCCGCGGAATCGACCCGAAGCGGGTCATGGCCGAGCTGTACGGCCGCGTCGACGGCGTCTCCAAGGGCTGGGGCGGCTCGATGCACATGTTCGACGTGACTCAGCGGCTGCTCGGCGGCTACGGCATCGTCGGCGGCCAGCTCCCGATCGCGACCGGCGCCGCCCTGGCCCTGCAGTACCAGGAGCGCCCCGAAGTCGTGATGTGCACCCTCGGTGACGGGACCACGGCCATCGGCGCTTTCCACGAGTCGCTCAACCTCGCCGGTCTCTGGAAGCTCCCGATCGTGTACGTCATCATCAACAACGGCCTCGGGATGGGCACGGACGTCGCCCACTCCTCCGCCGAGCCCGAGCTGTACAAGCGCGGCTCTGCCTACCGGATCGAGTCCGCCCGCGTGGATGGCTTCGACCCGGAGATCGTCGCCGAGGCATCCGCGAAGGCCGTCCAGGTCGCCAGAGAGGGCCGCCCGTACCTGCTCGAGGTCATCACCGAGCGCCTGCGCGGCCACTCGGTCGTCGACCCGGCGAAGTACCGCAGTGCCGAAGAGGTGGAGCGGCTCAAAGAGAACGACCCGGTGCACACCTTCGCCGCGCGCCTGAGGGAGCGGGGCGTGCTCGACGACGAGGAGCTGGCCGCCATCGACCGTGAGGCGATCGCGCAGATCGATGAGGTGGCGCAGTTCGCCGCGGACAGCCCCTTCCCTGAGACGTCCACCTTGTTCGACCACACATATGCGACACCGGTTCCGAACGACTCCAGGCGCCGCCCCGGCCAGCCTCTCTTCCCGCCGCTGCCCCTGCCCCGCGTCACCGACTCGTTGGAGGAACGGGCATGAGCGTGAAGACGTACCGGGAGGCGCTGCACGAGACGCTGCGCGGCGAGCTGATCCGCGACGAGCGCGTGTTCCTGATGGGCGAGGAGATCGGGATCTTCGACGGGTCCTACAAGATCACGGCCGGCCTCTTGAAAGAGTTCGGCCCGAAACGCGTGCGCGACACCCCGATCGCCGAGGAGGGCTTCACCGGTGCCGCGATCGGCGCCGCGATGCTGGGCCTGAGGCCGGTGGTGGAGATCATGACGATCAACTTCTCGCTGCTCGCGCTGGACCAGATTGTCAACCATGCGGCGAAGATCTACGGCATGTTCGGCGGCCAGATGAGTGTCCCCATGGTCATCCGCACGCCGGGAGGCGGCGGCCAGCAGTTGGGAGCCTCCCACTCGCAGAACATCGAGCTGTACTACTCCTTTGTCCCTGGCCTCAAGGTCGTCGCGCCCAGCACTCCGGCCGACGCGAAGGCGCTGCTTCTCGCCTCGATCCGGGATGAGGACCCGGTGCTGTTCCTGGAGAACCTCGCGCTGTACAACACGAAGGGCGAGGTCCCGGACGCAGACGAGCCGGCCCAGATCGGTCAGGCGGCCGTGACGCGGCAGGGACGGGATCTCACCCTCATCGGGTACTCGCGGATGGCGCTCGTCGCCCAGGAGATCGCCGAGCAGCTGGCCGAATCCGAAGGACTCGACATCGAGGTCGTCGACCTGCGCAGCCTGCGCCCCCTGGACCGCCAGACGATCGTCGAATCGGTCAAGAAGACGCACGCGGCCGTCATGCTCGAGGACGACTGGCTGACCTACGGGATCGGCGCAGAGATCGCCGCGACGATCTCCGACGGGGCGTTCGACTACCTCGACGCTCCCGTGCGACGCGTCGCGATGGCAGAGGTGCCGCTGCCGTACTCGAAGCCGCTGGAGACGGCGGCGCTCCCGTCGCGCGACGACGTCGCGAACGCGGTGCACGAGACCCTCGACGCCATGGCGCGGCGGCGCTGAGGCCGCGGAAGGAATCCGAAATGATCCAGATCACCATGCCGCGCCTGTCGGACACGATGGAAGAGGGCGCGATCTCCCAGTGGTACAAGCAACCCGGCGAGCGCATCGAGGCCGGCGAGCCGCTGGTGGAGATCGAGACCGACAAAGCCACCATGGACTACGAGGCCTACGACTCAGGAACCCTCGCGAAGATCCTCGTGCCTGAGGGCGAGCTCGTCCCGATCGGCACGCCGATCGCCGAGCTCGACGACGGCGCCGCACCTCAGGAGCCTCCCGCAGGGGCTCCCGAGGGTGCCGCAGCCCCCGAGCCGGGCCTGCCGGAAGTGCCCGCGCCGTCCACATCGACAGGCACGGCCGGAACGGCTACGGAAGCTGCCCCGGAACCGGCGCCGATCGCCGCCGAGATTCCGGCCGCGCAGCCAAGCAGCCCCGCCGCGCAGACCGGGACGCCGCGCATCCTCGCCACCCCCCTCGTGCGCGCGATCGCCCGCGAGAATGACATCGACCTGAACCGCGTGCATGGCAGCGGCCCCGGCGGTCGCATCGTGAAGCACGACGTGGAGGCGCTACTCGGCGCCACGCCGCCGGCGCAGCCGAACAGTCCCGAACCAGCCCCCGCCGCGCCGTCGGCCCCAGTGCCTGCAGACGACCGCCGAGCCTCCGAGGAGCTGCCACTCAGCAACGTGCGGCGCGTCATCGCCCGCAGACTTGGCGCCAGTGCGCGCGAGATCCCGCACTTCTTCGTCACCGCGGTCGCCGACGCCGAGGAGTTCATGCGCCTACGCACCGAGCTGAACGAACGCCTTGTCGCCGCCGGACGTCCGAAGGTCAGCGTCAACGACCTGCTCATCCGCGCCGCCGCGCTCGCGCTCAGGGAACACCCGCTCGTCAACGCCAGCTATCAGGGCGACGACGCGACGACGATGCTCGTGCATCACCGGATCAACATCGGCGTGGCCGTCGCCAGCGAGAACGGCCTGGTCGTGCCCGTGATCGATGACGCCGACCGCAAGACTGTCACCCAGCTGGGCGCGGAGGCGCACGCGCTCGTCGCGCTGGCCAACGACCGCAAACTCACCCCGGAGCAGATGTCCGGCGGCACCTTCACCATCAGCAACCTCGGCATGCTCGGCGTGGAAGAGTTCACGGCCATCATCAACCCGCCCGAGGGAGCGATCCTCGCCATCGGCGCCACCCGCCGCGAAGCCCTCGCCGTCGGCGAAGAAATCGTCGCTCACTACCGGATGCGCTACACCCTCTCAGCCGACCACCGCATCATCGACGGCGCACTCGCCGCCCGGTTCCTGCAGACCCTCACCAGCCTGATCGAGGACCCCTGGACGATCATCGCGTGACGCGCTCCCTCCGCGACGGCCAGCGCCCGGGACAGCGCTGGCCGCGCGATCGTGGGCCGGCAGGGCGGGCGCAACGTGCCCGAGACCGGCATTACGCACCAAGAGGAGCCTCGTGGAACATCAAGCCCCACCCAGGCCGATCGGTATCAGATCGAGAAGACCCAGCGCCGGTCGGAAAGCCAGTATTTAATCTGTGAAGCTATCGAACGTTGCGGCGCGGCTGGGGCTGCTTCTGGCGTGGCTGGGCATCGCAGTCGCGGCGCCTGCGGCGCTGCTTGCACTCGTCGCTGGTTTCGTGCTGCTGCTGATCCACACGACGCCCTGACGCCCGCTCACGGCAGAGACGTCGACGCGCAGTGCTGTCCTTCTTGACTGCGCACGTCGCGATTCTCAGCCTGGCGCTATCCACGAACCGCCGCCCGTGCTTTCGCGTATGACGAGGCTGCAGTCAGCGAAGATTTCGGCGGGTTCGGCGTTGGCGTTGCCGAGGCGGACGATGAGGCATTCGACCGCGAGATTGGCGGTCGTGTCTCACACCGGCGAACTGCTGGCCGGGCTTGACAGTTCCGGCGGGCAGAGACAGACGTTTGGGCGGCTACAGGCTCAGCCATGCTCGCAGACGTTGGAGCGCGAGATCGATCGCTTCCTCGTAGGCGCAGGGCTCAGAGCGGTGCGCGGTCTCCGTCACGCCGGTGACGACGAAGAGTCCGTCGTGCCGGGCACGGATGATCACGGCGTGGTGGTCTTCGCTGACGACGGTGAGGCCGTCGTTCGTGCGCTGGACGACGATGTCGCGCCCGTCGATCTCGAAGCTGCGGGAGTGGCCGGGCTGAAGGCCGGAGGTACCCCGGATGCGCTCGTGGCCTTTCTTGGCGGCTAGTGGGTTTTGCGTGTTCATGAACCGCCCCCAGGGGTTGCGCTGGTTGGAGTCCCGCGAGGTTCGAGCGAACGGAAGACCGGTGTGAATGTGCCGACGCTTTCGGCTTGATGGTGTCGCAGGCGACAGGTCCCACCGCGATCAATACCTACCCCGAACGCGGGGTGATGTTCGTGACGGTAACACAGTGCTGTTAGCGCCGGCTTCGCTTCGAGGTGACCGGCATGAATGGGGCTGCTGCACTCATCCGTGCAGCAGCCCCGCCAACAGCTAGACGCTATGTGATACCGGCGCGGCTTATGCGCTTGCTCCGCGACGCCTCAACCTCGCGCTCATAAAGAAGAACACGGATAGCCCGCGTTACCCGCACTCATTTACGTAGGTTGCCATGCGTTTACGGAACAACAGCAGCCGCTGAGTACGGAAAGCGGAGGCTCGCCCCATTCGGGACGACCTCAGACGCCTTCTAACGAGTCGGCAGCTCCCAGGGCTGCGCTTGAGCATCGGTCCGCAGCGTTCCCGGGCGGGATCACAGCCCGCGTCCTCCCCGCTGCCTCTGCTCGGTTCGGCCACGGCTCGCGTTGCCCTTACGTGCCTGCGGTGCGCGGCTGTTTGTGCCGACTGCCGCGCTGGCAGGCTTGGCCTGACTCGTGTCAGCGCGCACCCGAGTCTGCACCTGCTCGGTCGACACGCCGGCCTCGTCGAGCTGCCGCGCGAACTGTTCACGCCGCTCCGCCGAGTCGTACTCGACGCCGGCATCGTCGCGCAGCACGGCACCCTCGGGGGTCTGCTCCGGCACCTGGTCGATGTCGACGGTGGCCTTTAGAGCCTCGTCGGCGGCTTCTTCGGCCGCGGCTTGCTGGTCGATCGTGTCCGCCGCGGCTACGAGGCTGACCGCCTCCTGCTTCTCCGCCTCGGCCCGGGTGCGCTCATCGGCGGCGTTCTGCCGGGCACTAAGCGCGTCCTGAACCGCGCCGGGATCGCGGCTCAGCTCATCGACGTCAACGCCGTAGCGGGCCGCGAGCTCGTCGCGTATCCGCGCCTCGGCGTGCGCCGCCTGGTCGTCGTAGGACGCCCACGCGTGTGCCAGCTCGTAGGTGCTGCCGATCTGCTCGGGGGTGGCGTTGTTCCACCAGTCCGGCCGGTACACGTTCGACAGCTCGGACTGTGCGGCGGCGCGTTCGGCGGCGATGCGGGAGCGCAGCTCGCGGCCCTCCTGCTCGCTGGCCGCTTGGCTGCGCCGCAGCGCGTCCTCGCGGGCTCGGGAGATGCGCTCGGCCATCCGAGTCGCGGCGGTCAGTGCGGTGCGTAGTTGGGCCTCGAAGGCTTCCTCGATGCCATCAGATTCGCCAGCCATGATCCGATCCCCTTCCTGCTAGCGTTCGATTCCCCGATCGTCGCCGGGCCGTGCAGGAGTCTGCGGCCGCTGGGGTTCGATCGTGTTCGACAGTGGCGACACCGCTTCGGTGGCGGGCCGCTGGCCAGCCTCGATCCGCCGCCGCATGGTCTCCAATTCGGGGTCCAGCATGGCGGTCGTCGTGGCCGTCGACGGAGCCTCCGTCGACGGCTGCGCGGTTCCGAGCCCGTAGCGGGCCAGGTCCTCGCGTGAGGGTCGCGGTAGCCGTTCCGCGACATCGCGCAGCTGCTGGCGCACATCGTCGGCGATGCGGGCTGCGGCGCGCGCGTCCGCCGCGGCTGTGGCGGCGTCGTGGATCGCACCGGCCATGCTCATCAACTGCCGCAGCAGGATCGCTTGTGCCGCCGTAGCGTTGCCCGAGGTCACCGCAGCGACAAGCATGGCCGCCCCCGATGCGGATACGAGTCCGGCGCGCGTTGGCTTGATCGGGCGGGCATAGGTCTGCGCGGATATGGACAGCGCGTCAGCGGCGGCGGCCAGCGGGCCGGGCTGGTTCTCCACCGCCTTCGACCAGGCGGAGAACACGCCTGAGGTCTGCCGGGCGACTGCCGCCCACGCGGCGCGGTCTGAGGCCGGCACGGCGCGCAGCTGCTCGCGCAGCTGCGCCAGCCGCCTGTTCGTCTCGTGCCACTGCCGTGGCGTCGGCTCGCTGGTCTCGCGCCCCGGCGCGACGACGCGCCGGCCGCGCTTCGCCGCGTTCCATTCCGCTGCGGCGGTGCTTGCGGCGATCGGGTTGTCCTCCCATCCCTCGCGCAACCTGGGCAGGGTGAGGTCTCGGCCGAGATGGCCGCCGCCGTACCACACGGGCCGCTCCCCCGGCTCGGGTCGCGCCGCGACGGAGTAGCCGGTGATCACGTCCGTTCGCCCGTCTGCGTAGCGCGGCCTGACGAGCACCCCGGCTCGCCGCAGCCGACGCACGAACTCCGCTTCGTCCTGAGCCGCGGTCGCCGCAGCGCGCACGCTGCGCGCCAGCTCGGCGCGGGGCACCGTCAGCCGGTACTCGGCGGCGATGCGCTGGTTCTGCTCGACGAGGCTCAGCTGCGTCCAGCTGCGTCGCTGCGCCTCCGGTTGCCGGGCCTCGGCGCGCTCGAACTTCGCCCGCGCGGCCGCGCCCGCTTGCTCCTGGATGCGGGCCTGCTCCGCAGGCTTGAACCCGCGGGTCGCCCTCTCCCCGCGCACCGCTTCCAGCTGCTGCAAGTTGTGGGTGATTTCCAGTGCCCGGGCCGCGAGCTGCGCGCGTCGGAAGTCGTTGTGGATCGACGCCTTGGTGCCGTCCTCGCGCACGAGGTTGACCGCGATGTGGATGTGGTCGTTCCCGCTCTTGGACAGGCCGTGACGCACGGCAACCCACCGGGTCGGCGCCTTGGTGCCCTCGTTGTCGTCGAACTCCATCGCGCGCACAAAGTCGGCCGCGACCCTTCCCCACTGCTCGTCCGTCAGCACGCCCTCATCGACGCGCAAGGAGAGCGAGCAGTGCCAGACGTGACCGCCCGGAACCTCCACGTCGTATGCGGTGCGCGGCCGGTCAAGGTGACGTGCGATCGACAGTGCGGCATCATGCCCGAGCTCGTTGTCGTCGTGCCAGGCCATCAGCGCCGTGTCGCCCGCGACAAGGTGCGGCTCCGCGTGCTCGTTGGCCCGGCCCGGCCCGGCCAGGTAGGCCATCAGCCCGGCCATCCGGTCGCCGCGGACGACGTTGGGGATCATGACAGCGACAGCCGGTCGATCGCAGCGTCAATGTGCTCGGCGGTTTCGCGCACCTTCGCCAGTGTCGCCCGCATCTCGGCTTCGATCCGTCCGGTCGCGTTCGCGGCCCGCGTCTGCTGGTTCACGTTGTTCGAGATCGCCGCCAGCAGCCGGTGCAGAGTGAACAGCTCAGCCATCGCCGCACGCCGCTCGGTCGGCGTCTCCCCCGCCTCCGACGAGACCGCCGACTCGATCAAGAGCCGCGGGATCGTCACGTGCTGCGCCGCCGCCAGCCGCGACAGGACGCCCTCTTCCTCCGCCGACACCCACACCTCGTGCTTGCGCTGCCGGCCGCCCTTCACGTTCGAGCGACGACGGCGCGAGAACAGGCGCGATGTCGGAGCCTCATCAGACACCTCCGCACCTCCCTCGCCCAGCGCAGCGACCCCGCCCTCGCGGGGATTCACACGACCAAGTGTGACGCATCCACGACAGCAAGTCGAGGATCAAGCCCGGTTACCCTGGGTAACTGTATAGCTTGCTCCGTCTAGGCTCCGGTCCCTTCGCTCACGTCGACAGACGGGTGCGGATGCGGCATCGCCGCGACGGTTCCTAACGGCGCGTGCCAACGGCTCGCGCGTACGGCGCTCCGTTCGTACGATGAGGGCATGGCGAAGGCAGTGAGTCCAGCGGAAGCGGTGGAGCTTGCGCGGCGGGCGAACGAGGCGCGCGTCGAGGCGATCCGCCTGCTCGCGGAAAAGCGCCAGACGGTGGCGGACGCACGCGACGAGCAGCAGCGCCGACTCGACGAGGTCAAGCGCGAGACGGACGCCCAAGTGGCGGACGCCGAGCGTGACGACGTGCGCGCTTACAGCGCTGCGCTGGCCTCCGGATGGTCTGCTGACGAGCTGCGAAAAATCGGGTTCGACGAGCCCGACAAGAAGGCGCGAGTGCGTCGTCGCTCTCGCTCCGCTCAGAGCGCAGCAGCGGCTGCGCAGGAGTGAGCGGACAGCAGCGAGCCTGACGGCTCGTAGTCGCACAGAAGGCCCCCGCCGAGCATGCTCGGCGGGGGCCTTCTCCGTGTTGTCCTCCCGAGGGGGTGGCACACCGCTCCCAGGGCTGTCAATGAACCTCGGGGGCTTCCAAAATCGCAAGCGATTTTCTCGGCCCGGACAACCGCTGGCGCGTCGCTGAAGCGCCGCGCCCGGAACGTCAGGGCAACCCCCGAGAACCACTTGACACCCCTTCCCGCGGCGCGCCGATCGGCAAGTGTCCGATGAAAGCAACCGCATCGGCGCGAGCGCCGATACGCCCACTTTCATCAGGCACAACAAGAAGAGCTAAGGGAGCACATCATGTTCGGACCAGACGACGAGAACACGGCAGTTGACGGCTATGAAGTCCCGGTCGACCCGATGGAGCTGATCGGCTACTGCGACGGGTGCGAGTGATGCCGGCCGTGCAGGCGAAACCGGCAGCCACGACGCTCACGGCGAGCATCGATCCGGCCGTGTTGAGCAATGCGGAGTTCCTGATCTATCTGGCCGGCTACAAGGCAGCGATCGCGGACACCCTGCCGCGCCTGGAGGCCGCCGAAGAGTTCTCGAACGAGTCCGCCGATGCTGCGCTAGACCTGGCCGACAGATTGCAGCGCCTCCAATCACGCACCCACATCTGGGAGACCTCATGAACAACTCCCACCGCTCGACCAACGGAGACGAAGAGATGACCTCGAACATGCCGCAGCTGTTCACGCCAGAACTGCTGGCGGCGCAGCTCGGGACGACAATCGACGAGCTGCGCCGGCTCCGCGAGAGCGGAACCGGGCCGGCGTACATCACAATCGGCCCGCGGCTGGTGCGCTACCTCGGCGCGGACGTGAGCATGTGGCTCGACGATGACGCCAGGGAACCGCGATGACGAGAGACGTGGCGACACGGATCGAGTTCGTCTCCGTGGTGACGTTCATCCCGAACGGTGACGAATCGCGCGCGGCCGGCTCGCAAGTCGCGGCGGGGCGCGAGGAAGTGCTCAACAGCTACGGCCGGATGGGCTACCGCCCGTGGCATTCGGTGAGCGTCGTGCGTGCCGAGGACGTGCAGATCATCGACACCTTGCAGCGCGAGACGGAAGTGCCCGGAGCCCGCTACGTGGACTGATCCGAACGGCGCGCCAGCTCGGAGCCTGCGAATGCGGTGACCGCGGCCTCTTCGTCGCGCAGCTCCTCGTAGCGTGCGAGCGCACGGCGCACGCTCGACTCCGCCTTGCCGAGCGTGCGCGCGATCGCCGCGATGCTCGTGTTGTGCTCGCGCATGCGCACGGCCGCCTCGGTCTGCTCGATGTCGAGGGCCCGCGGCCGGCCGAGGGTCTTGCCCTTCACGTCGCGCGCGTAGGCGACGCCGCGGCGGGTGTTGTCGCGGATCGTCGCCACACGCAACTGCGCAAGCACCGCCATGATGCCAACGATGGCCTCCCCCATCGGCGTCGACGTGTCGACGTCGAGGAAAGGTTCGCTCAGGCTCCGCAGGCGGATGCCGCGGCCGCCCAGCTCCCGGATCGTCTCGATCGCGATCTTCTCGGTGCCGGCGACCCGGTCAAGGGCGAGGATCAGGAGCGTGTCACCGCGGCGCAGGTAGTCGAGGCACGCCAGCCACTGCGGGCGGTCCTCGGCGCGGCTGGACTCGCCACGGTCGACGAACACGCGCTCGGCGCCGGCCTCCCGCAGCTTGTGCTCCTGGGAGCCGGGATTCTGATCGCGGGTCGACACGCGGGCGTAACCGATGGTCGTCACTTCTCGAGTCCTCCTGCTTGACGTCGGAGTCCTCCCCCGCGCCGCGGCCGGCCTCGGTCGGGGTCCGCGTCGACGTCGTCGCGGGCCGAGGCGGCCGCCGGCTTCGGGAAGGACATTCGGGCCAGCTCGGCGGCCCGCCACGCGCCGTCTCGCGCGGCCGCCGGCTGCGCCGTGGTCACGATGCGGTCGAACATCTCGCGCAGCGGTCCGAAGTCGCGCTTCTCGGCGGCCAGGCGGCTCGCGTGGTCGTTCACGGAACCGTGCACGCTGCGCCAGTCGAGCTGCCAGCCGGCGTCGCGGGCAATGCGGTTCCAGAGCACGCGCTGCGTGCGTCCGTTGCCCTCGCGGAACGGGTGAATGTAGTTGAAGGCGTCGTAGTGGTAGGCCAGCCGCTCGACGAACTGCGCGCGGCCGAGGCCGCGCAGCATGTTCTCGCTGCGCAACTCTCCGGCGGCGAACACAGATGCCCGCTCGATCATCGACACGGGCAGGAAGTACTCGGCGCCGGGGGCGTTCTTGCGGAGGTCGATGGTGCGCAGCTGCCCGGCCCACTCGTAGACGTCTTGGAAGAGCTGCCGATGGATGGCTTGCAGCTCGTCGAGGTCGCCTGTCGCCTTCGGCGGGTGGTCCATGAGCTGCATGCCGCGGGTGAACGCAAGAGCGCCCTCGGCGGCGTCGAGGGCGCTCTTCGACTCGGCCCCGACGAGGTTGCGCAGCAGTCCGGTCTGGGGGTCGAGGTAGGGGTCCGTGAAGTCGTTGCTGTCAGTCATGTCATCCGACATGCGGCAGAACGATCAGACCAGGCCGTAGCGGGCTCGCGCGCGCTCGACCAGCTCGTCTGAGTCGATGCGCCCGGCAACGTACTCGTCGGCGTCGGCGCGGGTCTCGCGGTCGACGTGCAGGCCTTCCATCTCGCCGCTGTGGACCATCTCTTCCACGCGGCGCTCGCGCTCGTCGCGCTCGGCCTTGGTCAAAGTCTGAGTAGCCATCGGGCCTCCCTCCTGTCGATCAATTCTACCAAATCCGCCGAAAAGGTGCCATCTCTCATTTTGGCGGAAATGGCTTTTGGTGGGGACTTTCGGCGGCGCGAACCTCCGGCGTGTCGGAGTGCCGTATGACTGTCGACTTGATCAGTAAATGACGCTGTTTTGTGGTCGCTCCGTGGCGCGGTTAGACGCGTACCGTCTTGGATCGCATGAGTTACGAGACACAAAAGTTACGAGACAGTTCCCAGCAGCGATTGCCGGCCCGCAAGCGGGATCCGCACGGAACCGGATGCCCAGCCATAGGTGCTGGTGTGCAGCGCAAGCAGGGTCGTCGCGTGTATACCCCCAGGGTATAGTTGCGCGGACTATGCTAAAGCAACTCAAAGGAGATGTGGTGGACGCCAGCGAGCATCCTGGGGTGAACGAGCTTGCTCCGACCGCACGGCGATCGGTGGGGGCAGGCGTGAGTGTGAATGCTGCGCAGCTGCGTCGGAACCTGCAGGGGTGGCCGGCCCGGCGGTGGCTGACGGCCGCGGCGGTGGCTGTTGCCACCTTCCTCGTCGTGGGGATCCCGACCGATCTGATCGACACGCCGCTGTTCTCCCGCGCGGTACCGCTGACCCCGTGGTCGGTTCCTGTCCTCGTGTTGACTGCGGCACTGACAGGGACGCTGACGGCGACCTATGTCGGCCGCCCGTCCGGTGCCCGGCGCAGCACCGGCCGGCTCGGAGCCGTCGGCTCGCTGGCGTCGTTCTTCGCCGTCGGCTGCCCGGTTTGCAACAAGCTGGTGTTGATCGCGCTCGGCGCCAGCGGCGCGATTCGGTACTTTGCCCCCATGCAGCCCTATCTCGCCGCGGCCTCGATCCTGCTCCTGGTTGTGGCTCTTGTACGTCGCCTGATTTTCGAAGACTCCTGCCCCGTGCGGCCCGGGCGCGGGTGAAGCCTCGCGCCGCCCGGACCACCTACCGGCCCGATGCATCCTGATGCCAGCCAGTGTGATTGAATACCCCCGGTGGTATTTTTTGGAGGATGGGACATGGCGTTGAGCGATACGAAGTTTCGGATTGCTGTAGTGGCGTCGACGGTGGTGATAGGGCTCGCCATCACGGGCGGCGCATTATGGCTGACCGTCGGGCAGGCACCCGGCGCTTCTACGGGGCCTGGCTCTGCGGTTAGTTCGGCGGCAGCGAGTGCACCTGCCGTCCCAGATCTGGCGCGGCGCATCCCCGGGGACCCGCTGGCTCTGGGTTCGGTACACGCTCCGGTGGTGATGGTGGAGTATGCGGACTACCGGTGCCCGTTCTGTGCCGCGTTCGACAAGGAGACGCTGCCGGCGTTGATGAAGCGGTACGTCGATACCGGGGTGCTCCGGATCGAGTGGCGCGAGTTCCCCGTTTTCGGCCAGCAGTCCATCGATGCGGCGGTCGCGGGGCGCGCCGCCGCGCAGCAGGGCCTGTTCTGGCAGTACCATCACGCACTCTTCGCGCTCGCTCCTCGGATGGGTCACGCGGATCTCTCCCGGCAGGTTCTGATTGACACTGCCCGCACGGTGGGGGTGCCGAACCTGACCGCTTTCACCGCGGCGCTCGACTCGGCGAAGCTGCGCAGTCAGGTCATGTCCGATGCGGCTGAGGCGCAGGGGCTCGGCGCATCCGGAACTCCGACGTTCCTTGTGGGGTCCGAGCCGTTGGTCGGTGCCCAACCGTTGAGCGTGTTCTCGGAGGTTATCGACCAGCAGCGAAGGGCCGCCGGGCGGTGACGATCGGTTTCGCTGCCGCTTTCTTCGGCGGGGTGCTGACGCTCCTCAGTCCGTGCTCGGCGATGCTGCTGCCGGGCTTTTTCGCGTATGCGTTCGCGTCCAAACGCCGCCTCCTCGGCCGCACGGGTGTGTTTTACCTTGGGCTGGTGTCCACACTGTTGCCGCTAGGTGTGGCCGCCGCCTCGGTCGGGGTGTTCTTCAACGCCCACCGGTCCCTGGTGACGGCGGTAGGCGGGGGCCTGTTGATCCTATTCGGGATCCTCTATCTCGCCGGGGTTTCCTTCCCGCAGCGGCATGCGCGGCGCGAGGCGGGCACGAGCGTCCTCGGCGTCTATTTGTTGGGCGGCGCGAACGGATTGGCCGGCGGCTGCACCGGCCCGATACTCGGCTCGATTCTGACGATCGCCGCCATGGGCGGAAGCCCCGTGTATGGAGGTGCGCTCCTGGCCGTCTACGCCGCCGGCATGGCGTTGCCGGCTGCGCTGCTGGCGCTGCTCTGGGATCGGCTGCGGCTGGGACAGCGCCGCTTGCTGCGGACACGTCCATTGCGCATCGGCGGTTGGAGCGTCACGGTCGGGCAGGCTGTGGCCGGGGTGCTTTTCGTCGTGATCGGCTTGCTCATGATCGTCACCGACGGGACCAGTGATCTAGGCGGGCTGCTCTCGGCACAGCAGGACATCGGAGTCGAATCGTGGGTGCGCTCGATGAGTGGACCGGTCCTCGACGCCGCGGTGCTCGGCGCTCTTGCCGCCGCCGGTACCCTCATCCTCGTCGCCGCTCTGCTCCGGCCCCGACTCACTCGCAGCACAGCCGAGGCACGAGAGGCTCAGTCGGTGCGCGACGAACAGACGGAAGGTCATCGTGAGTAGAGAAGTGACGTTGATCCAGATCGGCGACATCCACGGGCACCTGTTGCCGCGTCCGAACCTGCGCTCTGACGGAACGGGCGGTAGCGAGGGCGGGCTGGCCCGCATGTTCACGCTGATCGACCGGGTCCGGGCCGAACATCCGGCAAACCTGCTCGCGAACACCGGCGACACCATCCAAGGCAGCGCTGAAGCTCTGTACACGCGCGGGCAGGCACTGGTGGAGGTGATCGACCGGTTCGGTGTGGATGCGTACGCTCCAGGGAACTGGGACTATCTCTACGGCAAAGAACGTTTTCTCCAGCTGTTCGGACCGGGCACCGGGGGTTCGGGTAACCGTTGGGGTGCGGTCGCGGCGAACGCCTACGATGCTGCGTCGGGCGACCTGCTGCTGCCGCCCCGGCGCATGGTCAGCGTAGGCGGCGTGCGCGTGGGGATTATCGGGCTGACCACGGAGCGGACTCTCGTCGCCCTCGGAGCGTGGGCAACCAAAGGAATCCGGTTCACCGGCGACGGAGCGGAGGTGCCCGGTCACGTCGCGGCTCTCCGGCAGGACGGCGCCGATCTCGTCGTACTGGTGTCGGAGTTCGGGCTGGCGAAGAACGTCCTGATCGCCGAACACCATCCCGGCATCGACGTGATCCTCTCGTCCGACATGCACGAGGAGACCCACGAGCCGGTGCTGACGACGACCGGGACTCTCGTGTCCGAGGTGGGTCAAGACGGTACCCGGCTCGCGCAACTAGACCTGACCGTCGGCTCCAACGGCGGGGTACGCGAGTGGCGATACCGACTGCATCGCATCGACGCGCAACTGCCACCTGACCCCGAGATCGAACGGCTGATCACCCGGTTGCGGTCCCCATTCGTGGACGGGGAAGGTCGGGAACCGCACCGGAACCCGATAAGCGAGGCGGTCCTTGACAGGCCGATCGACGAGACGGTCGGCCGTACCCTGATTGGGCTGCACCGGTCGAACTTCTCTCACCAGCCGGTCCCGGCCGTTGTCGCGGGGACCTCGTCCGACTTTCTGTCCACGGCGATCCGAGAGGTCGCAGCTACCGATGTCGCCCAGTTCCGGGGCTTCCGTTACGGCACCCACGTCGCGCCTGGCCCGATCCGTCTGGAGGACCTGTACCACTTCCTCGCCGTCGGTGCACAGATCGCCTGGACCACAGTCCGAGGCGAAGACCTCCTGAGCAACATTGAGGCATCGATCAATGGCAGCCTGAACCCTGACCCGTTTGCCTGGACCGGCGGGTGGATCCACGCCTACGCCGGCGTCCGCTTCACCCTGGACCCCTATCGCGAGAAGGGGGCACGCGCCCTCGGTGTCCAAGTGCAGAGATACCCGTCATCCGGCTGGGAGGACCTCCTCGAGCAGGCTGAGTACCGCTACGCGGGCTACTGGTTCCCGGCCGAGCCTGACCGGGTGGGCGGCATCACCGCAACGGGGCCGGTGAAGGTCCTACGAGAACCGGACGGCGCGCCACGGGACGTCACTGATGTGGTTGCCGAGTACTTGGCGCTGCAGGTGGTTCACGCCGAAGCTGGGCGGATCACCCTGCTGCGACCGTTGCCGGAACGGGTCGGCCGGGACCCGGAGATCCAACCGCTTGCAGGAGCGCACCTTAGAAGTTGAGGACGACGGCGCCTTCCCGGGCGTACTGGACCATTTGGTTGCGCGGCGACTCCAGCGCGATTCCCCGTTTCGTCATCTCCTCGATCATTCCGGCTGACTCTGCCGCGCTCCGGCAGGTGGAAACACGCACGCCTGCGGCGGCGAGCCGATCGATCCGCTCCCGGTATTCGACGCGCTCGGCCGTCTCGCCGGGGGTAGCGGCCAGCGCACTTTGGGCTGGCCCGAAGCAGAACACCTCGAGCTCCACGTCCTCCTCTTCAGCCGAGGCGATCCCCTCTGCCAGGCGGGAACCCCACCGCAGCGACGCATCATCGTCATGGAAGAGAAACACGACCGTTTTCGACATCAGGACCCTTTCGACAGCACGCCGACGCGGACAGCCCACGCCAGCAACCTGCCAATAATACCCGGGGTCGTATTTGCGGACCCTGAGGTTCCTATCTAGATTCGGCCGATGCGCCCCGCCGCCACTTTCGCGGCTGCGTTTCAGTGATACCCTAGGGGGTATGCAAGCGCGTGTTGAAGAGATCCCCATTGGCGCGGCCGCCGCTGCCATCCGAAATGGTGCGTTGGTCATCGATGTGCGGGAACCTGACGAGTACGAGTCGGGACATGTTCCCAGCGCCAGATCGATACCGGCGGCGACCGTTTCGAGCCAGTCTCGGCAGTTACCGAAGCGCGAGCCCGTCTATGTCATTTGCGCCGCCGGGAACCGCAGCCGAGCCGTCGCCGAGCACCTGGCCGGTCAAGGCTTCAACGCACTGACGGTCGTGGGGGGAACGCAAGGGTGGATCGCTGCCGGACACCCAGTGATCACCGGGCCTCACGCCGACCGCTCCTGACTTCTTCTAACCACTGGCCGCCCTACGGCAAGCCTCTCCAGATCAAGCGAATGGAATTCTGATGCCCGCCTCCATCCTCACCATCGAGACGCCCTCCCTCGGCGACCGCAGCTATCTCGTCCACGACGGAACGGTCGCCTTCGTCATCGACCCCCAGCGGGACATCGACCGGATGCTCAATGCTGCCGCGGACGCGGGGGTGCGGATCACTCACGTGTTCGAGACCCATGTGCACAACGACTACGTCACCGGCGGGTATGCGCTGGCGCGGAAGGTTGGGGCGCAGTATCTGGTGAACGCCGACGACGAGGTGTCTTTCCAGCGGACCCCGATCCGGGACGGCGACCTCGTGGAGGTCTCACCCGAGTTGCGGGTGCGGGCCATGCTGACCCCGGGCCATACTTTCACCCACCTCTCCTACGTGCTAGAGGGGGCCGAGCCTGTTGTGTTCTCCGGGGGGTCGCTGCTGTACGGGTCGACCGGGCGCCCGGACCTGCTCGGTGAAGCGCACACCGACGCGCTGGCGCACGACCAGTACCATTCGGCGCAGAAGCTGGCGACGGAACTGCCGCCGGAGACGAAGCTCATGCCAACACACGGGTTCGGCTCGTTCTGCTCCGTCACACCCAGCGGAGGCAACGCGACCGCCTCCACGATCGGCCAGGAGCGGATCGGTAACCCGGCGCTCAGCCAGGGTGAGGAAGAGTACGTCTCCGACGTCCTCGCCGGACTCGACGCTTACCCGGCGTACTACGTGCGGATGTCGCCGGAGAACGCGGCGGGGCCGTCGGCGGCGGACCTGAGCGAGCCGGAGCGTGCGGACAAGCAGGAACTCAAGCAACGCCTCGAGGCCGGCGAGTGGCTGGTCGACCTGCGCACCCGCACCGCCTTCGCGGCCGGGCACGTCCCCGGCACGTTCAACTTCGGTCTGGACGGTCAGTTCGTCACCTACCTGGCATGGCTCATCCCGGCCGGCACTCCGATCACCCTCCTCGGCGAGACGACGCAGGAGGTGGCGGATGCGCAACGAGACCTTGCCCGCGTCGGCATCGACCGGCCCGCTGCCGCTGCGACCGGTTCACCCTCCGAGTGGACGGATGGACCGCTGGCGAGGCTGGAGCAGGCGAGCTTCGCTGACCTGGCGCAGGTGCAGCACCACCGCCGGGTGACCGTTCTGGATGTGAGACGGAACGGCGAGTGGGCTCAGGGGCACCTCGCCGGCGCCGTCCACATCCCACTCAACGACCTCCTCACCCGCATGGACGAGGTGCCGGCAGGCGAGGTCTGGGTGCACTGCGCAAGCGGCTACCGGGCTTCCATTGCCGCATCCCTGCTCACGCGTGCAGGGCGCCGGGTCGTCTCGGTCGATGACTCCTTCGACCGGTCCGCCGCCGCAGCCGGCCTGGCTCTGGAAGCCGAGCACACCGCCGCCTGAGCTCACTCCTGGTGGGCGCTCATACCGGCGCCCACCAGCCGCTCCTCGGAAGGAACCCTGTGCTCGTTTTAGCCATCCCGCTCGGCCTGCTGGTCGGTATGAGTCTCGGTGCTCTCGGCGGCGGCGGCTCGATCCTTACCGTCCCGGCCCTGGTCTACCTGCTGGGCCAGAACCCCGCGGCGGCGAGCACGAGCTCTTTGCTGATCGTCGGTGGTACCACGCTGATCGGCATGCTGCCCCACCTGAGGGCGGGCCGTGTCCGGCTCGGCCAAGGCATCGTGTTCGGGTTGCTCGGCGTAGTCGGCACCTCCGTCGGCTCGTTCCTTGCCGCTGGTATCCCGGGGAACGTGCTGCTGCTGGCGTTCGCAGGTCTCATGCTGGTCGTCGCCGGCCTGATGACCCGCCGTCGGCGGGCCGAGACGCGTCGTACCGGCGGGCCCGCCACGGCACCCGAAGCTCCCCTCCTAGGGTTCTCGCCGTTTCGCTGCGATTGCCCTCGGGTGGTGATCCTGCTGCTAACCGCCACCGGCGTGGGCCTTCTCACCGGTTTCTTCGGCGTCGGCGGAGGCTTCGCTGTCGTCCCGGCGCTCGTGCTGGCATTGCGGTTGCCGATGCCGGTGGCTGTGGGCACGTCGCTGGTCGTGATCACCGTGAACAGCGCCACCGCCCTGGTTTCCCGGCTTGGCCACGGCGTGCAATTGAACTGGCCGCTGATCGCCACCTTCGCCGCCGCCGCGATCATCGGTAGCCTGCTCGGCAGTCGGATCACCGCCCGGGTCAGCCCGGCCCGGCTGAACCTGTGGTTCACCTTCCTGCTGATCGCCGTGGCGATCGCCACCGCAGTCAGCACGATTCTGCAACTGCACTGACGCTGCCCGTGAAGCGCCTCCCCAGGACCGGGGTCCGATCTTCACCTCACCCGCCCCGTTCTGGGACGCATCACTCCAGCCGCAGTGGCTTACGCCAGGGACACTGTCCGGCTGCGCACCATCGGCCCGGGGCGCTGGGAGCATCCGGTGCGCCTGAGCCTGCGAGCCGGAACATCGGCCGACGAACAAGGCCAAACTGCTTAAGCCGGCCTTTGCGTGCACGACTTGCACTACAGCGAGTCGAGGGCCGCCCGGAGTAGGGTGCCGGCCTCATCGGCGACCTTTTGCACCTCCGGTGACCCAGTCAGCTGAACCATCGTCTGCGGGTCGATCGCCTCCACGATGCTGGTTCCCACCGTGCCGGCGCCCCGGATGACGACATTGCAAGGCAGCAGGGCGCCGATCTGCGGGTCGGCCTTGAGCGCCCGCTGCGCGAGCTTGGGGTTGCAGGCACCCAGGATGAGGTAGTCGCCGACGGCGTCGGCGGCCTCAGCGCCGAGCTTGTTCTCGAACGTGCGACGCACGTCGATTTCGGTGAGGACACCGAAGCCTTGCTCGCTGAGAGCGGCCCGGACACGGTTGACCGCCTCAGGGAACGGCAGCGGGAGGGTGGTAGTGATTGTGTAGCCCATCAGGGTTCCTTTCGGTCAGGCCGCGCTGACGATGGCCATCATGCCAGCGTCTTCGTGGTCCAGGATGTGGCAGTGGTAGACGGTGCGGCCGGAGAAGTCCTCGAATGGGATCCGGACGCGGACGCTGCTGCGTGCGGGGACGTTCACCACGTCACGCCACACCGGCTGCGCCGACCCGTCCATCACCTGCATCGGCCACACGTGCAGGTGGATCGGGTGGTCCATCGGGCTCGTGTTGGTCAAGATCCATTCCTCCACGGTGCCCGCCGTGACGTTGGTGTCGATGCGGGCGGGATCGAAGGGGCGCCCATCGATCGTGAATGACATGCCGCCCATACCGCCCATGCCGCCGCGCATGCCGCCGGCCGTGCCGCCCATCCCCATCGCAAAGGTGAGCTGCCGGCGGGCGGCGATCGTTGCTGTGCTGAGGTCGCGAGGTTTCGGGTGGGGCGGTAGTGCGGGAAGGCCGGCAACCGTCGCGCCGGCGACGATGAAGGTGCCAAGCGTGACCGCCTGCTGATTGGGTTGCCCCGCACCGCTCATCATCCCGGACATGCCGCCCCGGTTCACGGGCAGAGTGCGAAGCGTGGAGGTACCGGTCGTGGCGGTCACCAGCAGGTCCGCGCGGTTGCCGGGTGCGAGTACGACCTCGCTCACCTCGGCCGGGTGCGCGGATCGGCCGGAGTCGATGCCGAGCAGCTGCAGCTGCTGACCGTCCAGTCGCAGCCGGAGATACCGGGCGGTGCAGGCGTTGACGATCCGCCACCGTTCGCGCTCTCCCGGCCGCACCACCATTCGTGGTGCGAGCTGCCCGTTCACTAGCACCGTGTCGCCCTCCCGGCCGATCATCCTCTCCATGGCCGTCGCGGCAGCGGGCTGCCCTGCGGCGTCCAGCGTGATGTCCGAGAGCACAAGCACGCGCTCTCGGGCGACGGGGATCGGTTTCGGGTCCTCCACGATGATCGCACCATACAGTCCGGCGAAGACCTGGTGGGCGACCATGCCGTGGTGGTGCGGGTGGTACCAGTAGACGCCCGGCGGATGGTCGGCGGGCAGCCGGTACTCGTACTGGAAGCTGGAGCCGGGCTGGATGGTGACGAACATGTTGTCGGAGTTGCCTTCGGGCGAGACGTGCAGGCCGTGCACGTGCAGGTTCGTCGGCTGCGGCAGCCGATTACGCAGCAGCACTCGCACCAGATCCCCCGGCCGGATCCGCCAGGTGGGGCCCGGCAAACCGCCGTCATACATCCACATGGCCGCCCTGCGGCCGCCGATCTGCGCCATCGCAGGTGCGGCAGTCACAGTCATGTTCAAAACACCGCCGCTGCTGGCTTGCACCGGCGGCTGCGCAAAAGCGCCTCCACCGCCTCGTCGCGGAACGGACAGGTCCGGGATGCCGCCGGATCCAAGCAGGCCGGCGGTGCCGCCGATGATACTCGCCGCGCCCAGACCGCCGAGGAGGAGGGCCTCGCGTCTAGTGATCGGCTTCATCCGTCGTCCCCGTCGGGGCCGGTGAACTCTCCCCGGTCCCGCTTCACGCTCAGCTCAGCCGGTCTGTACTGCTCACGCAACACCGGACGCCCGGGAGCCACCGATCCGCGGCGTCCGCGATCGCGCCGACGCGGTCCAGCCAGCATCCAGTAGAGGAGCACGAGCAGCAGCACAGCGCCAATGGCGATCAGGCTCCCTGAAAGCCACCCACCGTTCACGATCAACCCTGGAATCATCCGCGCTCTCCTCGCTGTCCGTTACCGACGCGCTGAAGCAGCGGCGTCATCGACGCGGCGGTCACCCGTGGCGCCAATCCTGTCTTTCGATGGCTCTCACCGGTCGGCTCTCCCCAGGTTGGAAACCCGCTCCTGATACTCCTCGCTGGTCAACTCGCCGCGTGCATACCGCTCATCGAGCAGGCGACGAGCGTCGCTACGTGCCGGTAGATTCCCCGGGCTCCCTCCGGAGTGTCTGGCGGACAGCAGCCGCACAACTAACACGACCAGAAGCACAACACCGACCACAATGACCAGCCACCAGCCGCCCATCCCGAAACCCATCATCAATGCGCCTCCTCCTCACTCATTAGCTCCGGCTCCGGGTGGCCACCGGCAGCACAGCAACCCGGAGCGGACTCCGCCACTGAACGCCCGGGTGAGGCCTCAGCGCCGACAGCACTGGCTTTCCCGGTGGCATCGCGGCGGGCTGTGCTGGCGAACAGCGGACGGCAGGTGACGCATACCTCACCGGTTCCGTCCTGCAGCGCCGCTCGCTCTTGATCCAATCGCTGCACGAGCGCCCACACCATCAACGTGAGCGCAGCGATGCCCAACAACGCGACGAGTCCTAACGAGGGTTCCGCGCCCTGACCCGCGTAGACGGTGCCGGCTGCGGCTAGTACCGGCCAGCGCAGATCGCACAACGTCATCTCCGCCCCGACCGGAGGGTGCACCGCGGCCGCCCCATACAAGCCGATGGCCGCCGCGAGCAGGACCAGCAGCGGGTAGCGCCATCCGGCACCCGGCGCAGCCCCGAACGGCGGCAACCCGGACACGCCCGCCGCCACCACGGTGAACACGATGGTCACGGCGAGGGTGATGCCGAACCGGCGGCGTGGCCAGGCCGCGATGTCACGCGCCCCCGCGGAAAGCGTCACGCCCGCTCACGGACTTCCTCGACCCTGCTGGCCAGTTGGGCTCGGACAGCGTTCATGTCCAGGGCCCCCACCTGGGCGATCAGCTCGTCCAGCGCGTTCGCCGCCATCGCACCCGGCTGCGAAAAGACCAGGACCCCGTCGCGGAAGATCATCAACGTGGGAATAGAGGTGATGCCCACAGCGGTCGCGAGTTCCTGCTCGGCCTCGGTGTCGACTTTTTCGAACACCATCTCGGGGTGCTGTTCCGAGGCGGCAGCGTAGACAGGCGCGAACATGCGGCACGGCCCGCACCATGCCGCCCAGCAATCGACCAGCACGATGCCGGCCTGGCTCACGATTGAGCCGAACTCGGCGGTGGTCAGATCCTTCGTTCCCATGCTTCTTCTCCTTCGTCGACCGTTGTCCCATCCTATCGCAATACCGGAGGGGGTATACTGGTGATCACCTCTTGTGAAAGGAAGACGACCAAATGTGCCGTGCGGTGACGTGTAAGAAGTGCGGGAAGACGACCTGGGCGGGTTGCGGCCAGCACGTGAATGAGGTCATGCGAGGTGTGCCAAGCGCGCAGCGTTGCCGCGGCCACGAGCACGACACGTCGAGCAAGACCACCACAGGCGGTGGGTTCTTCTCCCGTCTCTTTTCCCGCTGACGACCGGGCGCGGGGGAACGCTCGGATCAAACGAATCGAAAGGGGTACCAATGACGCACATCACCATTGACCAGCTCGCTGCACGCTCGGACGGCGTCCTCATCGACGTCCGCGAGCCTGACGAGTTCGCCACCGGGCGCGTCCCAGGGGCGCGAAACATTCCCCTGCAGCAGCTCCGGACCCGCCTGGCCGAGATCCCCGCGGACCAACCTGTCGCGGTCATCTGCCAGTCTGGTCGCCGCAGCATTCAGGGGGCGGAGGTGCTCCTCGCCGCAGGCCGTGACGCTGTTACTGTGGACGGCGGCACCGCTGCCTGGGCACAGGCCGGGCTCCGCCTCGAGCGCTGATCGATCGAGTTGGCCGGCCCCGCCGGTCGCCCGCCGGACTCCCCACAGGGGAAAGGATTACTCCCATGAACACACCAACGCCGCTAGACGAGGCCATCACCCCGGCCGCCGACCGGAAGATTGTCAATCGGCTGCGCCGCGCGCAGGGGCAGCTGGCTGCAGTGATCGACGCTGTCGAGTCGGGCGCCGAGTGCCGCGACGTTGTGATCCAGCTCGCTGCCGTGTCCAAGGCACTTGACCGGGCCGGTTTCGCGATCGTCTCCTCCGCCCTGCGCGACTGCTTGACCCAGCCCGGCGACGGCGATGGGGCACTGACGGTGGAGGAATTGGAGAAGCTGTTCCTCACTCTCGCCTAAGCGCGCCATGACAAGGGCTGGGTCCCCTACGCTCGGGCTCCGTGAAAACCTCGCCCAGTTCGCCCTGCTGGTAGCTGTCAACGCCTTTGTCGGTGCGACCACCACCTTTGGCGACACACGCGCCGCCGAAGCAGCCGCGCACAACATCCACCGCACCCACGGCCGAGTCAACGGCTCCTACACCGACACGGCCGGGATGGGTCACCCCTATCGGCCCGCGATCCAGAGCTACTGCGATGGGTCCACATCACATTCACCGAAGCACTCCTCGGTGCACACCTGATCTGGGGCGGCCCAATCCCCGGCGGCCCCGACGCATTCGTGCGCGAGTGGGCTCAGACCGGCACCATAATGGGCGTCACCGATCCGCCAACTACCGCCGAGGAACTCCAGAAACAGCTCGCCGGTTTCAACGCAATGCTCTGCTACGACGACCGCGTACGCGAAGCTATGCACTTCCTCCGCCACCCCCCGCTCCCCCGTTTGATCGGCGCTGCGTACCCCGTCCTCTACGCCGCAGCCCTAGCCTCCATGCCCAGCTTCTACCTCGACCTGCTCAGACTCCGCACGCCGCGATGGCCCGCAATCACCACCACCCGAACACTCTTTGGCGCGGTACGCGTCATACTGCGTCCGACAGCCCCAGGTGCTGCTGCAGCCCAAGCTCGAATCAAACGACTCAACCAAGAAGCCTGAGGTACGTGCCCGCCTCCGGGATTGTCTGAGTAACAATGTGTCAGCCATGGCCATCAGCCGCTTCGTAGCGCATACGTTTGCATGTCTCAACTATCTAAAGCTTTCCGAGGCACGCAAACCCTCTCCCGGACCGCGGGAAGGAGTGGCGGATTTCCGGGGCGCGATGCGTCTCGGAAACATGTCTTACCGCAAAGTGTCTTTTCTCCGCCGCTGCTAGCAGTTGTTGAGGCAGAATGGCCCGGTGAGACATCTCGGGTACACACGGGTCAGCACCAGAAGCCAAGACGCGAAACTGCAAGTCGATGCGCTCGTCAAGTCCGGCGTCCAAGAGCGGGACATTTTTGCCGACGTCACCTCGGGCAGCCGGACCGCGATCTCGCGCCCAGGGATGAAGAAGCTCCTCGAGTACACCAAGCCCGGCGACACCGTCGTCGTCTGGCGGGTCGATCGGCTTGGACGGTCCCTGATCGATGTGCTCAACACGGTGAAGCTGCTCCGAGAGCAGGACGTGCAGGTGAAAAGCATCTCGGATGGGATCGACCCCTCGACGACCTCGGGCCGGTTGATGTTGAACATGCTCGCCACTTTGGCCGAGTACGAACGCGAACTGATCACAGAACGCGTCAACGCCGGGATCACCGCAGCCCGGCAAGGCGGAACCAAGTTCGGCCGGCCCCTGTCAGATCCCGTCGTCGTTGCTGACAAGCTCAAGCTCGTCGCCGAGGCCAGGGCGAAAGGCCGCACGGCGAAGGAGGCGGCGAAACTCGTTGGGTGGAGCCGGGCGACTCTGTACCGTCACCAACAGGCCCTCGCGGCTCGCGAGAGCGCCACCGTGTAGGTGGCTCGTGGATGCGGCGGCGCGGTGGCGTGTTCTTCGGCTGCATGTCGAAGACCAGATCCCGCTCGTCGTCCTCGCTCGAGAGACCGGGATCTCTGTCCGAACTCTGCAACGCTGGCTCCAGCTCTACCGCGCGGGCGGCGTCGCAGCCCTCGACCCTCACCCTCGCACCGACAAGGGTGTCCGCCGAACCTCATCGGAGACGGTCGCGTTCATCGAACGTTTGGCGCTGACCCGGCCACGCCCAAGCATCGCCACCCTGCACCGGCTCGCCTCCGCGGAGGCGAAAGCTCACGCACTGCCGGTGCCGAGTTACGCGACCGTTCGCCAGATCGTTCAGGCACTCGATCCGGCCCTTGTCACCCTGGCACTTGAGGGGCCGGTCTCGTACCGGGACAAGCACGAGCTCGTGTTCCGCCGCCGCGCAGAACACCCCAACCAGACATGGCAGTCCGATCACACCGAACTCGACATCCTCATCGTCGGCGCCAACGGGAAACCCGACCGGCCCTGGCTCACCACGGTCATGGACGACTACTCCCGCGCCATCTGCGGATACATGGTCTTCACCGGCGCACCCTCAGCGATCAACACCGCCCTGGCTCTCCGGCAGGCGATCTGGCGGAAGACTGACCCGGCGTGGGCGATGTGCGGCATCCCCGACATCCTGCACGTGGACCACGGCTCCGACTTCATCAGCCACCACCTCGAGCAGACCGCACTCGCCCTGCACTTCAGGATTATTCACTCGACCGTCGGCCGGCCCCAGGGCCGAGGGAAGATCGAACGGTTCTTCGGAACCATCAACACCGAACTCCTGGCCACGCTCCCTGGCCACCTCGGACCGGGCAGCCGAACACCAACGCCCCTGCTGGACCTCGCTGGTCTCGACCGCGCGATCAGCGAATTCATCGGCACCTACAACGACCGGACCCACAGCGAGCTGGGGATCTCACCGCGAGACGCGTGGGTCGCGGACGGCTGGATGCCTCGTATGCCCGACAGCCTTCAAGAACTCGACGGGCTCCTCCTTACTGTTCCAAAGAACCGGGTCGTTCAACGCGACGGCATCCACTTCCAAGGCCAGCGCTACCTCGCCCCAACCCTCGCCCAGTTCGTCGGTCACACCGTCACAATCCGGTACGACCCCCGCGACATCTCCGAGATCCGCGTTTACGACCGCGACACGTTTCTCTGCACCGCCATCGACGAAGCTCACCCCAACCTTCGCCTCAGCCTCCGCGACATCGAAACCGCCCGCCGCGCCCGCCGCAAGCAGCTGCGGCGAGCCATCAACGACCGCATCCCGATCGTTGCCACCCGCGAGGAACTTCGCACCCCCGAACCCAGCAAACGGCGGCCGAAGTTGCGCACCTACGAAGAGGATGAGTGATGAACCAAGCATTCATCGTCACCAAAGAACACCGACGCTTCACCGAGTTCGCCAACGCCGTCCGAAAGGAGAAGACCATCGGGATTTGCCACGGCGCCGCCGGCGTCGGGAAGACCAACTCCGCCCGCCGCTACGCGAACTGGGACGCACTCGAGCCGTATATCAACGCATGGGGACCGAGAGGTGATCACGACGCCAAGCACTACGCCCTGGCGAACCGATCCCGCACCGTCTTCTACACACCCGAAGTCCTCTGCCGGCCCAAGGACCTCATGCACGACATCGACCACTGGCAGATCAAAGTCGGGATCTGCGCCGACGAGCACCTCCGCTCCCTCATGCCCGACGGGGAAGTGGTCAGGCAGAACGACGTCACTCGCCTCGTCGAGCTGCTCATCATCGACGAAGCCGAACGGCTCACCCCCACCGCCCTGGAGCTTCTTCGGGACCGGCACGACCGCACCCACCTCGCGATGATCCTGATCGGCATGCCCGGCGTCGACGAACGCTTCCGCCACTACCCCCAGCTCTACAGCCGCCTCGGCTTCTCACACCACTACCGTGCCCTCGGCCGTGAAGAGCTCCTCTTCGTTCTCGATCGCCACTGGAAGCGACTCGGCAGGACTCTCGACCCTGACGACTTCACCGACGCGCAAGCCATCGCCGCGATCGAACGCATCACCCGAGGCAACTTTCGCCTCCTCGAACGGCTCTTCCCTCAGATCAACCGGGTACTCAAGATCAACCAGCTCGACACCATCACCGACGACGTCATCGAAGCCGCCGCCAGCATCCTCGTCATCGGCAATTAGCGACACAAAGCGATCACAGAACACCGCCAAAGAGCGGCAAACTCCACACCGTATGACCTCGTCGACGAGGCCGCCGAAAACGATCGTTTATGGCGTGCACGGAACGAGGCGGGTTTCCCCACCTCGTCGTCGTCCAGCGGTGTCACTGGCAGCAGCTGGTGTCCTCGCCCAGCAACTCGGCCGGGTCGACTGGGATCTCGTATCCGCCCACGAGCTCGTGGTGCTCGACCTGTGCGATGACAACTCCGCCGCTCAGGATTGCTCCGGTCTTGGTCTCGTTCATGGTGTCCTCCCTGGTGTTCTGCTTCGCCTCCTGGCGGAGGAATCGTAGCCGGGCGGTGGAGCGCAGTGCCGGGTCCGTGGAATACCGGACTGAGCGCAGCGAGGGAGGATATGCCGCGAAAGCCCGGAACGGAGCGGAGACGCTTGGCTACGATGACGGGCCAGGTGGCGAGGCACCCCAGGGAGGCTCTGGACGTGCGCCGCTGCGGTCAGCGGGCGTAGTCGATGCGGATCCGGGGCGAGCCGGCCCCGTCCATGCGGATGGGTTCGCGGTGCGTGTGGCCGCCCTCGAAGATGAAGTCCACGGTGGCGCTGTTCTGGCCCTGGACCCACTCGAAGGCGAGCAGTGTCCCGAACACAGTTCGGGCCTCGTCAAGCTCGCCGCCCGCGTAGCGGAAGTGCTCGGCGACGATGACGACCTTCCCGCCAACATAGTTGGCGATGTCCTGCGGTGCGGTGATGTCTCGCGCCTCGTCGCTCAGTAGTTCGGCCATTCTCTTCCCCTATTCGACCGTCGCCCTCTCGGGCCACGGGTAAAGGCTCGTCAGGCGGGTGAAGCCCACCGGACGGCCGTCGTCGTTGTAACGGACGCCGGAGTGCTCATGCGAGCCGTTGGCGTGTGCGATCGCGGCGAGCACGAGAGCGGTGTGCGTGCGGTCGAGTCCGGGCAGGTCCTCGCTGAGGTCGACGGCGGGGCCGCCGAGCAGCGAGGCAGCGATCCGGATGACGCGGGACTCTCCCCCGGAGTATCCGCCGGTGCCGTCGAGCAGCGCGTCGACGTCGAGGGCGACCATGCGCGGCCGGCCGGCCTCGGCCCAGTCGGTCTCGATCAGCCAGGGCGCTCTCTCGTAGATGGCGCGGCCCTGTCGAATCAGCAGCTCGACGCCGGCCTCGGTGGTGTAGATGCCCTCCGCCCAGCGGCGCAGCGCGTCGTCAAGTTCAGTCATGGTCGAATCCTCTCGTTCAGTGGTTCTCTTGTCCGTGGGGGCCGGCGTTGTGTTCGAGGACGCGGGCATGGTGAAGCTCTCCCCTGCCGCGGATCAGCGTTATGCCGCCTACTACGGCGAGCAGCAGCGCGAGCCACATAAGCCAGTGACCGATCTGCGGGAAGAAGCTGGCGATCGCTATCAGCACGGCGGCGACCAGGTAGACGGTGCCCCAGCGAACCTCGTTCCTGCCGAACTTCCGACTAGTGGCCGCGCGCGCGAGCAAGCTGGCCTGGCCCTCATGATCTGGCGGCGCGTGCATCATGCCTCCGATCCTCTCTGTGACCTCTGACACGTAGTCGGGGCGGCCGGCGGCCGCGTTAGCCGGCCATCCTCCGGCCGACCGGCAGTTCACCGGTCGGAACGGATTCCCAGGGCTTGCCGTTGTTGTGCTTGCGCTCGAGCCGCTCGACCTCGGCCATGACGGCGCGATCGATGAACTCGGACAGCGACCGGTTGCCCTCGGTGGTGAGGGTGTTGAGAAGCGCCGCGCGGGCGCGGGCGGTGTCCTCGGGGTCCTGGTAGAACGACACCTTGGGCTTGGTCTTGGGCCGGCGCGGACCTGAGCTCGTCACGGCTGCGGGCTCGACCGCCTGCTTGGGCGCCTCGACTGCTGCCGAGCTGTCCGTAGCAGCCGGATTCGGCGCGTACGGCTGCATGTTGAGCGCGCTCTTACGACGTTCGGGCTTTGCGGGCATGGGTTAGCTCCTTCGGATGGTGTCGAGATGTGCGGCGTAGATGTCCGCGATCGCGCGGGCCTTGCGGGTCCCCCACTCGTCGAGACCCTTCGGGACCTCGCTCGCGTCACGGATCCAGGTGTGCTTCGGGATCACCGGATCGAGCACGTTGTCGACGCTCTGGGAGAACTCTTGGATCCAGTACTGGTCGTGGGAGGTCTGGTCCTCTACGCGATTCACCAGAACACCCGCCACCTGCAAGCTCGAGTTGTAGTACTGCTGGACGATGCTGATGGTGTTCTGAAGTGCCGCGATGCCGTCTGCGGCAAAGAGACCAGGCTCAGTGACGATGAGCACACGATCGGATGCGGTCAGTGCGTTGATGGTGAGGAGGTCGAGGTTCGGCCCGACGTCGATCAGGATCAGGTCGTAATCGTCCTCGACGATCGCCACCGCTTCGCGCAGCCGGTGCTCTCGCCCCGCCAATGCGCCCGCCAGCTGGTCACGGACAAGTGAGAGCTTGCTGCTGCCGGCTACGACGTCCAGCCTCTCCCAGACGCCTGGGCGGATCGCCTCGGCGAGGGTGACGTCACTGCCGGGTGCGATGACGTCAGCAATGTCGATGTCGTCGGGTGTAGCCCGCTCAGCGGCCGCGACAGAGCTGAGGTTGCCTTGCGGATCCATGTCGATGGCAAGGGTTCTGAGGCCCCGGGTGACCGCAGCGCGCGCCAGGTTCAGATTGGTGGTGGTCTTTCCGACGCCGCCCTTTTGGGCCGCGGTAGTGATCTTCTTGACGCTCACGGGTTCTAAAACCTCCAATAGCTCTAACAGTACCGTTAGGGGTGCGGGATCGGCTGGCGATCCCGCACCCCCGTGTCGGCCTACAACGATTCGTCTGAGGATGGCGCGCCGGCCTTCTCGACCACGACGCTCTGGCCGGTGAGGCTGACGCCAATCTCGTCGACAACGACGTCGTGGCTGATGCCCGTGGTTTTGTCCTTGCGGGTGTACTCGCGAACCTTGTAGTCGCCGGCGAACAGCACGCGGACGTTGCCCGACCGCTTGGCCGTCTCGACCAGCTGCTCGGCGGCGGAGCGGAAGATGGTCAGGTTGTAGCGGATGGTGCCGCTGTCCTTGTAGCTGCCGTCCTCCTGGCGTTCGCGGTCGTTGACGATGACGCTGGCGCGGACGTACTTGGTGCCGCTCTCGGACGTGCTCAGTTCGGGCGCCTCGGTGAGGTTCCCGGATCGGACGATGTAGCTCATGGTGTGGTTCCCCCTTCATGTGGTGATCTAACTCTAACAACTCTAATAGTACCGTTGGGGCTGTTAGGGGTCAATGGTTTTGCTTGCCGACTATGCGGCGGTGCCCCAGTCGACGGCGCCGCCTTGGTAGCTGGGCCGACCTGAGCGGTTGCGGCTGAGGGCGTCGGGCTGCGCCTGCTCGCGCCGGGCGCGGTAGGCGCTCTTGCGGGCCGCCAGTTCGGCGTCGAAGGCGCCGGCCTCGCGCAGCTGTTCGAAGTAGGCGCTGGCCTCAGCGTCGAGGGCGGCCGCGGTGCGGCGTGCGCGCTCGAGGTCGGCTTGTGCGGTTGCCAGGGCGCATTGCAGCCGGCGGATCTCGGAGTCTTTGGCTGCGATCTGCTCGTTGATCTGCTTGCCCGCGCGGTCCTCGACCGCCTCGGTGTAGCCGGCGGCGAAGACCCGCTGCTCGCGGGGAGACAGCAGGCCCTGCACGATCCGCTTCTCGGCCGTCATCCGCCCCCTCCCCTACTGGCAGCAGCTCGCGTCGTCGCCCAGCGCGCCCGGGTCGACGGGGACGAAGTACTGGCCGATCTGCTCGCCCGGCAGCTCGTGGTCGTCGGCGTGCCCGGTCAGCGGCTCCACCGTGACGTTGTAGACCTGCGCGTAGTGCGTGCCGAGGGTGGTCGTCACCTTGGCCGACTTGCCCGGAAACGCCGCCGCGGCAACGCTCAGCAGCTGCGCCGCCTCGCCGCGGAAGGTCTTGACGACATCTCCTGCCGCCAGCTCTCGACCCGAACCGTCGCGCACGATGTAGGACCCTCCGACACCAGCAACCGTCTTGCTCATGACCTTCTCCTTCCAATCGTTTTTTTGCCTGTTCCGGCACAGAGACGAAGAGTGAGCGGGAGGCCCGGAGCACCGCGCGGCGCCGAAAATCTTGCGAGGAAATAAGCCCCGCAGGGGCGCCGAGGAAGAATTTCGGGGACGAAGGTCGCAGGGCCGCAAGCGAGCTATCATCGGCGGCCGGAACAGGAAGAAAACCCGCCAGGACAGCCCCGCGAAGCGGGTCAATCGGGCGCCGCAGGCGATCGCTGACGCGGCTTGTCCGCGCGGGCCGGCCTCTGTCGCCGGCCCACTCCCCCGCCGTGTCAGTGGCGGTTGCCGCGGCCCGCTGAGCGGGCCGCGGCGCGCGCTCACCGGTAGCTGTAGCCGTCCGGGGTGAGGATGCCGAAGCCGTAGAACTCGATCCCGGCTGCGAGGAGGTCGCCGGGTCCGCCTGCCGCGCGGACCTTCACACTGTGGCTCAATCGGCTTCCCTGATTGGCGCGGATCGCACGCCGCTGCCGCTCGGTGAGGACGCGGCCTGCGACGTGGTGGTCGGCAACGCGATCCCAAAGGGTGCCGCCGACCGTGGCCCACGTCGGGACGTGATCGGGGTCGTATTCCACGATGCCTGCGGTCATTCCAAAACCTCCAATCACTCTAACGGTGGTATTAGGGCTAGTCCTCGTCGGCGGGTCCAAACATGGATTCCCAGCACGCCGGGTGGGTGCCCGTGATGACGAGCTCGCGCTGCTCGCGGGGCCAGTCCGGCAGGGCGACCTGGCCAGGGTGCCGGTGTTGAGCGCGTGGGCCTGCGCCTCGGTCATCGCGACCTGGGATGTGCGGCCGCACATTGAGCAGTTACGGGTGGTGTAGGTGGTCATCGCCCCTCCAATCATTTTTTCTGCCTGTTCCGGCACAGAGATGAAGAGCGACCGGCAGGCCGGGAGCCGACGGGTGAAGGCGGTACCGGACTGAGCGCAGCGAGGGAGGATAAGGAGCCGCAGACCCGTAGGCGTAGGGCCTGAGGGAGCTATCATCGGCGGCCGGAACAGGGAGGAAAAGAGCGGGTGCTGCGCCGTGCAGCGGCTCCGCTGCTCCGCCCGAATCCGCGGCATGAGGGCGCCCGCCCGGCCTCCGTCGCCGGGCGGTGTCCGGGGGGACACCTGGTCGGCGTGCCGCAGGCTCCGCTCGGAGGCGTGAGGGGTGAGCACCCCTATTACCGTCAACAACGGTAATAGGGGTGCCCCGGGTTAGTCCGCCTGCTCGTCGACCACGCCTGCCGCCAGCTTCTCGACGGCGCTCAGGTGGTAGCCCCAGGTGGCGAGCTGGCTGAGGTAGGTGGCGGCCTCGGCAGGCTTCTGGCGGTGCCATTCGCGGTTGGCCGCGTTCTCGAACGCGGACAGCGCGACGGAGAGGGCGACGAATCCGGCCTTGGCCGGGTTCCTCTCGGCCAGCTCGGCCAGGGCGTTTTGCCCGCGCGTGCCGTAGGTGCGCTCGATGCCGAGGAACGCGTAGGCGTGCTCCTGGGCGTCCTGGTTCATCGTGAACCGGTGCCGGGTGAGGGCCTGAGCGACGAAGACAGGCGCGTCCTTCGGCAGGGTCTTGCGCCCCAGCAGGCTGGCGACCCACTCGCGCCGCACGACCTCGGCGGCGTCCCACGCCTTGTTGTTGGCGATCAGCTCCTTCCGCTCAGCCTTCTGCTCGTCGGTCATCGGGCCTGCCTGCTTGACCGCGCCGCCGTTCCACCGCTGGCGGTGGTGGGTCGGCTCGGTGCACACGGGCGTGATGTCGACGCTGTTGCCGCCTCGCCAGACCTGGATGCGCACCGCGTTGCCGGGGCAGGCCGCGTGCGCTTCGGGGTCGATGCCGGGGCGATCCTCGGCGTCCGGCTCGGCGTCGGTGAGGCCGCTCAGCCGCTCGTAGCTGTCCTCGTCGCCGATGACGCGCACGCCGCGCGCCTCCTGCTCGGCGATCACCTCGGCGAGCTTGGCGGCGGCGGCGCGCTCCTGGCGGATGCGCTCGGCGAAGTAGGGCAGATCGTCCGCGTCCTCGTCGGCGACCTGGGCCAGCTGGTCCAGGGCTTCCTGGTCGCCCTCGAACTCGGCGAAGATCAGCGCGTCATCGAGGGTGAGCGGTCGGGTGGCGATCGCGGCGGTGGCCGCGTCGGACTTTCCGACCTGGATGCTCGCCTTGACGGTGGCCTTGTCGGTCGCGGTCGCCTTGGCGATCGCGGTGACCGACAGGCCCGCCAGCTCGAGCTGGCGGAACGCGGCCACCTTCTCGACGGCGGTCAGCGCGGCCCGGTGCTCGTTGGTGACCAGCTGCTCGACCACGCGAGCCTGCTCGGTGCGCTCGCGCCCGGTGAGGTAGACCGGCACGGATGCCGCCCCGACCTCGCGGGCCGCGCGCACGCGGGACTTGCCGTCGCGCACGATGACATCGCCTGCGTCGTTGCGGTAGCCGATGCAGGGCTCCAAGACGCCGTGCTCGCGCACGGAGGCGAGGAATCCGGCGTCGAGGTCGGCTTCCTCGCGGATGTTGTCCTCCAAGAAGATCTGCTCGGGGGCGACGCTCACAAGCTCCGCCTGAGCAATCTCGTTCGTGATGGTCATGATGTAGCCTTTCGGTAGTTGTTTTCTTTGGTTCCGGCCCCCGCAATTTCGGCTTGCGGGGGCCGGAGTCTTTTAAGCTGGCGGAAATAACTCCAACACCACTAACAGTGGTATTAGGGATGCTCGGGCCTGGATCGTTGGAAGGTGTCGACAATGGTGGTCTCGCCGTTGCCGACGATGGTGACAGTGCTCTTCAGTTCGAACCCTTCGCGGGCGTACTGGCGCAGGGCCTGGCCGCGGACTTCGTTGCGGCGCACGACGTAGAGGCTGTCGGTCTCGATGAACGCGGTGGCGATCGTCTCGGTCTCGTAATGCATGTCCTTGCCTTCCAATCGTTTTTTGGCCTGTTCCGGCACAGAGATGAATTGACGCCGGAGGGCCCGCATCGGAGCGGTCGTGGAATACCGGACTGAGCGCAGCGAGGGAGGATATGCCGCGAAAGCCGCGTAGTGGAGGGCGTGGAGGTGGCTATCATCGGCGGCCGGAACAGGAACAAAAATCCCGAAAGGGGCTGCGCCGCGCAGCGGCTCCGCACGAGGGGAGAGGCCGGCGGCGCCGGCTCCATCGGATGTCAGCGGCCCGCGGCAGAATGGGCGGTGCCGGTCAGGCATCCAGGTAAGTCGGGCCGGTGCTCGAAGCCCATAAGAAAAGCCCCCGAATCCGTTGGAGCGGCGGGGGCAGTTCTTGCCTCTTGCGAGGCGCGGTCTGAGTTGCGTAAGAACTCGGTCCGTATGCAGTTCCGAGTGTACGCGCCCCTGCCGACAGCTCGGTAGGGGTTCGGGCCGTAGGACCTCTCGACCTGGGGAGGGAGGCCCGCGATGGAGCGCAAGCACCGTCGTGGCAGCTGGGGCAGGGCGTACACGCTGTGTCTCAAGGTCGTTGGCTTGCTGACGGCCCTGGCGACACTCGCCGCCGCACTGCTCAAGCTGTAGTCCCAGGGGCGGTCTCGGGAAACCGGGGCCGCCCCGCTCGACCGGGGAGTGCCGCGCTAGCGGCGCCGATTCCGCGGGCCGGCCTCCGTCGCCGGCAGCGCGGGCCGTTATGCTGCGCAAGCATAACGGCCCTAACTGCTCTAACGGTGGTAATAGGGTTAGGCGGCCTCGGTGGCCTCTGCCTGCTCGGTGAGCGCGTCGGCCAGGGTGTGCGCGGCCGATAGGACCCGGGCGGCGGTGCTCTTGATGAGGGCGGCGTCGCCCTGGCTCCATCCGGCTACGTAGCCGATGCTGTAGCCGGTGGTGTCGAGGCCGAGGGTTCCGGCCACGACGTAGGCGACGGACTCGGCTTCGGTTTCCTTGGTGCCGCGGTGCTCGACGTACTCGCTGGGGTCCTCGTCGCTGTGCAGGATGACGTGGGCGGCCTCGTGCAGGGCGGTCTTGGCGGCCATAGCGGGGGAGAGGGCGCAGTCCACGACGACGGCGCGGCTGCCATCGGTCTTGGTGTATCCGTTCGCGCCGCCCCGGATTGGCTCGCGCGTGAGGGTCCAGCCGCGCCCGGCGAGGTAGTCGGCCACGGCGTCGACGATGCCGAGCGGGTCGTCTCCGTGCAGCTGGTGCGCGATGGTCGACGGGTCGTCGGCCTCGGGGTCGACGGGGTCGGTCTGGGAGAGGTCGAAGACGCTGAGGATCGGGAAGTAGGTGATCTTCTTCTCGCCGGTCGCCTCGTCGGTCTCGACCTGCTCACCCTCGGCCGCCTCGGCGTTGGGGTCGGCCGCGATCTTCTTCTGCGCGTATCCGTAGATGCGGATCGCTCGCTCGCCCTTGCGGACCTGGCGGCCCTTTGCCTGCCACTGCCGGAATCCGGCGACGGCGGTCGCGCTCGGCATTTGGGCGAGGATCAGCGCGACGTTGTTGAAGCTGAACCGGTGGAAACTGCGGGAGAAATCGAGGAACCGCCGCCAGCTGTCGGAGTCCCGCAGCTGCTCGACCTGCTCGGCGATAGACGCTTGCAGGGCTTCGGCCTGCGTGCGGCGCTCTTCGGGGCTCTTTCTGGTCTTGATCTTCCGGGCCATGTCGGCACCTCCAACAGTTCTAAGGGTTCTAACGGTGGTAATTCCCTACCCCTCACGTTCTTTTGCCGTGAAGGCACGAAGTGCCGAGACGCGGCGAGGAGGGAGCTCAACCCTGTGGGGCGCGGGGGAGCGGAATTTTCGGGCGCAATAGCGCAGCGGTTCGTCCGAAAAATCCGTGGCGGAGCGGCCGCGCGCAGCGCGGCTTGGGCGCACGACGTAGCTGCGTACGATGCCTCCGGCTTCACGGCGAATGAACGGGCGCGCAGCGACCGCGACAGCCGGCCGCCCGCGGCCGACCGATCGGTTCACCGGGGGGAGCGCGAGGGGGAGTGCGACCCCTCGCGTGCCGGCCCGGTGGGGCCGGCACGTCGGGCCGGTCAGCCAAGCTTGCGGCGCTTGATCGGCTGCTCGGGCAGCTCCTCGGCCGCGCGGCGGGTCGCCTCGGCGGCCTCGTCGGCGTAGGGGCGCTTCCCGGCGAGCATCCGGGCGATGTTGTCCATGCGGACCTCTTCGCGGATTTCGCGGCCGCGCTTGCTGGCGAGGTAGGCGGCCAGCCGCTCGGCGGTGGCGGCGCGGTTCTCGGCCAGCCATTCGCGGATGATTGCCAGGCGCTCATCGTGGCGGCGGTGGGCGGCGGTGGCCTCGGCGACCATGCGGCGCTCGATGTCGAGGGAGGCGTACTTGCCGGGGCGCCGGTTGAAGAACCGGGCGGCCTCGGCCTCGTGCTCGGCCTGCTCGTTCTTGGTGGTGCGGTGTGTGCTGAACGGCGGCAGGCCTGCGGCGATGCGGCGACGCTGGCGGCGGCGGTATTCGCGCTGCGCGGCGTTGACTTCCTCGCGGTGGGCGGCGCGGTACTCGCGCGCCTCACGGGCGCGCCCTGCCTTCTGCGCATCCCGGCGCGCACGCGCCTTTTCCTGGGCGGCCGGGTCGGCGCGCCGCGCGGCGGCGCGGTCGCGGGCCTTCGCCTGTTCGCGCTCGATGTTGCGCTGACGCCATGCCCGGTTGATCGCGTTCTTGCGCTCGCGGTTCTCCTTCTGCCATGCGGCGTTCTTCGCCGCGGCCTCTTCGGGGTGCGCTTCGCGCCATGCTCGGGCGGCATCCCTCTTGGCCTGCTTGCGGGGCTCAGCGGCGGCCAGGCGCTCCTGACGGCGCTTCTCGGCCTCCCGCTTCTGCGCGGTGATCTTCTCGCGACGCTTGCTCTCGTACGCGGCGCGCCAGGCCCTGCCCGCCTCGCTCGCGCGCCACTCGCGGCCGCGCTCTTTGACCTTCTCGGCGTTCTTCGCCCGCCACGCCCGCTGATACTCGCGCTGACGTGCCAGCTGGTCGTCCTGCTCGCCCATCGGCTTTGCCCCTTCGAATCGTTTTTCTGCCCTGTCCGGCACAGAGATGAAGAAGGCGACGACGGCCCGCAGTGACGCGGGGGAGCGGTTGCTAAGGGGAGCCCGCAGGGCGGGTCTGCAAATAGCGGGCCCGTGGCACGGAGGACCGGGAGGAGCCGTATCATCGGCGGCCGGATAGGGAAGAAAACCCCAGAGGATCAGCGCCGCGCAGCGGCTCCGACTAGCGAGAACGGTCCGCGGCGAATGCCGCGGCTGCTACTTCCTGCCGCGGCCTCCGGCCACGGCGACCAGGTGCGGCCGCGGCGCGATCGCGCCCTCGACGAGCTGCGCGATGAGGTTCCCGCGCGCCAGCTCGAGCTGGGCGAGACGGGCGGCGTCGCCGTCGAGGATCGCCGGCCCTTCCTCGGCCACGTTCTCAGCCCACGCCATGAGGAAGTCGGCGGCGAGCTCGTGCGCGCGCTGCGGGGTGTAGTGCGGTGCGTGTGCGACGAGCTCGGCCTCGAGCTCCGCGCTCGAGGCGTCGAGGATCATCGTCACGATGTCCTCGAACATAGCCAGCCGATCGCGGGTGGCCGTCGTCGACGTGGCGGCCACCGAGGTCGTGACGCAGGCGGCGAAGGTGTCGCCGGCCAGCCGCGCAGCGCGGGCGATCGATTCGGATGGAGTGGGCTCATTCATCGTGGGTGTCCTCTCGCTGAGCATGACACCACGATCGCCTCCTGGCTCGCCGCCTCGCTGCCGCGGGCTGCTCAGCTGTGGAGAACTCGGGGCGCGAGGTTCTGTGGACGCAGAACCGCGCGAAGGTCGCGCAGCGCGAGAGGGTTCGCGGTCCGCAGCTGCCGACCGCGCGGCCGCCGCGGATGTCGGGGGTCGGGGGAAGGATGCGGCGATGTGGGGCAGAAGGACCGGACGGGGCAGAAGATGGATGCCGCGATCTTGTGGGGTCTAATTCGGCCTCAGCCGCGGTCACTGTCGGCCGAGGAAGCGCGGATGCATGAGGACCCGATGCGGCAGCCGAAGCAGAATGTTCAGGCCCTCGCGTGGTTGCGGTTCCCAACCGCCGAGGACGACTACGTGGTGCAGCTTCCGGTGCGAGCGCTGGAATGGAACGGCACCGCTGTGCGCATCGAGGGCATGCTGCACGGCGCGAACCCGTTTCGCGCGATCGTCTACCGCGGCGCGCTGTCGCCGCGGTATCCGGCCGGCCCTCGTTGACCCGTAGGCGTCAACCGCTCGAGGCGGGGCGGGCTGCACGTCACATTCGGCAAGGTGCTCGCAGCGCCGTGCTTAGCTGCATAGCGGGAGCGCTGCTCAGGCGGGTGAGCGGCGCTGGGGGAGGCTGGTGACGGATCGCAGGGTCTACCGCGTGGTTGCTCGGCCGAGCGCGAGCGGCTACGACGTTCAGATTCTCGGCCTCCGCGTCTCCGTGCTCGCGCGCCGCCGCTCGGACGTCGAGCGCACGGCCGCGGATGCGATCGAGCTGCTGGCCCGCCGCAGCCGGCGGGAGTTCGGCATCGAGGTAGTCGACGCCGAGTAGGCGTAATCGGGCTCAGCGGATCGGCTCGACCAGCTGCGGCCCATCTCCGCGCAGCGGAGCCACCTGATCGAAGACCAGCTCAGAGGCCTGCTCAATCCCAGCGTGCACGGCGTCGTCGACCAGCGCTTGGTCGCCGGTCACGGTCGCGTCGATCCAGTGCCGCCACATGTGCTGCGGCAGGATCACGGGGTTGCGGTCGTGGATATCCGCGAGCGTCTGCACCGCGTCGGAGGTCAGGATCGTGGCCGTGAGCGTCCACCGGTCCTCGTCGTCCTCGGCTTTGGTCGGGTCGGGCCACCAGGAGTAGAGCCCGGCGAAGCCGATCACGGGAGCCTCGGGGTGGTGGATGAAGTAGGGCGTCTTGGTCTTGCCGTCCGCGGAGTGCTGCCACTCGTAATAACCGTTCGCCAAAACCAATGCCCTGTGGCTTTTGAGCGGCCCTTTCCAGGTGGCCTTCTCCGTGATGCCCTCAGCTCGCGCGTTGAAGGTCGGGTATTTGAGCTTGAGCGTCTTGCTCCAGCTCGGCACAAGCGACCAGTACGCCGGCTCGAAGCGCGGCGTTGCCTGATCCCCGCCCTTGGCAGACTCGAACAGCAGCGGGACCGCCTGCGTGGGCTTGATGTTCCACGACGGATCCCACAAGCGATCGGGCCGCCAGTCCTCCATCCGGTATCCCTCGCGCACCCACTCGGTGATCGACTCGTTGACCTGGCTGTTCATGGAGAATCTGCCACACACATCGCCACCGTAGACCGCACGCACGTCGCGGGGGAGAGGGTTCTACTTGTCGCCACGCCGCCGACGCAGCTCGTCGAGCTGCGCGCGCACGCGCGCCAGCTCGCGGTCGTCCGCGAGGCGGCGCACGGCCGGCCTGGTCTGCGACCGCTCGTGGTGGTCCGCGAAGAACGCTTCGCGGGCGGCGATCGCCTCGGCGGATTGGGATGCCGCCGCGGCCGCAGCCCGTGCGGCGCGCTCGTGCGCCTGCCGGGCCATCCGCTCCGCGCGCTCGGTCTCGGCCGCGGCGCGCCGTTGCGCGCCCGAGGCGTACCCGGTGGTCGCCGCGTGCTCCTGGGCGGCCGCCAGGATGCGGGCGAGGTAGCCGAGAGGGTGGCGCACCTGGTCGGCCGACAGGGCGCAAAGATGCAGCTGCGCGTTGCGCTGCTCGTGCAGCGTGAGCAGGTCGTCGACGTCGAGCTGGTCGACGGGCCAGCCTGCACGCGCGATCACCGCGCAGACGGCCAGGCGGTGGTTGTGCCGCAGCCACGGCAGGCGGCCCGTGAGCTGCGCGGCGAACAAAAGCATCGACTCTGAGGGCGGCTGGGACGTTCGTCGACGTCGACGACGGCCCGCGCTGGGCCTCTTCGTCTCAGCTCCCCGCCGCGTAGCGGCGTCTGAGCGCGCGGCAGCGCGCGTAGGGGGGAAGTTGTTAACCGGAGATGAGGGCTTAACCCTGCCTACGGCAGGTAGGTGGACATTTTGCACAGCCGCCCATTTCGGCAGGGTCAGGGCGCGCACGGATGCGGCACGCAGCTGCGCGCCGCCGTGCAGCCGGCAGGCCTGCTCACGCTCGTGGTTGAACAGGTAGCGGCCTTCGGCCACGGTGACGTAGAAGCCGGCGTCGGTGAGCATGACGCGGGCGCGCTGGACGGTCTTGGCGCAGCATCCGACGCGCGCGGCCACGGACTCGTTGGACGTGGCGACGCCGCGGCCGGTGCCGTAGTCGGCCGAGCTGGCGTCCGCGCGCGCGATCGCCACGAGGGTGCCGAGGGAGACGCTGTAGCGGTGCTCGCGCCGCCACAGATCGCCCTCGGGGGTCTGGAAGTAGCGGCGGATCGTCTCGATCCACGCTCCGGCGCTCGTCCAGGCCCTCACGGCCCCGTACGCGCCCGGAGGGGCCGGGATAGCCCAACTGCCCGACCGTTCACTGTTCGCGCGTCTGCGGGGCTCCTGCGGCCCCGGTTTTGCGTCTCCGCCGGCCAGAGCGGTCAGCGGCGTGGATTCGAGCGTCGCTGACAAGCTCACGCGGCCTCCCGGCGGCGTGCGCGGAGCTGCTGGGCCTCGGTGAGGATGTGGTGAGGCATGCGGCCGGGCTCGAACCACACGCCGCCGCAGGTGCCGCAGATGCCATAGGGGTCCTCGCCGTGGCGATAGGCCGCGTCGAGCCTCAGGGCGCGTTGAAGGCAGGCATCAGCGAGCGGGCAGGTCGCGCACGCGCACGCGGCCGCCGCGGCGAGCCGCGGGTCGCTGAACAGGCCGGGATCGCACCGGCACGGTTCGACAACGGCGTGCGGCTTCCCGTCAAGGGGGGACGCCGAAAAATCGCAAACGGCGGTTTCGTGCTCGAAACCGCGCAGGCTTCGTTCTATGATGGTCGCAACTCCTCCGGACTCGTTCCGGACGCGCAGCGGGGCCTCCCAGCTCCACTGGGCTTTTTAGAACCGAACCTTCGAGATTGGCGTCCTGAGAGGTTCGGGGAACAACATGCTTCGAGACCCGCCCGCGAGGGCGGGTCTCATGCGTTTAAGCGGCCGGGATAGGCAGCTCCTCTCGCTGGGGGCGGGGGGACTCGACGAGCGGCATGCTGCCGTGCTCGTCGAGCAGCTTGGCGGCCAGCGCTTCGAGGTAGTACGCGACCGAGACGCCGCTGGCATCCGCAGCGGCCTTGTACTCCGCTCGGACTTCGGGAGAGACGCGGCCCTGCAAGAGCACGGTGGGTGCGTTGTCAGGGCGCCGGGTGATCCGTCGCTCAAACTGGCTCATGGGAGCCATCGTCTCGGGCGTATGCATACACGGCACTGACGCGCCCCGGCGTGTCGCCTTAACCGTCGTGTTCTCGGTCATCGCGGGCTTCTACTTTCCTGCGGCGTTGGTTGTGGTGTCGCTTGTCGACAGGCCGTCGACGGGTCGCCAGACCTGCGTATCGGGGGTGCCCCACAGCTTCTCGATCTTCACGACGTCGCCGGGTTTGGTGGCGGCGAGGATCATGTTGCCGCCGAGGCTGATGGCCACGTGGTCGGGGTTCGCGCCGCCCCAGAAGATCAGGTCGCCGGGCTGGACCTCGGAGAGTGGGTGCATTTGGCCGCGGGCGATGCCGTTGTGGTACTGGACGCTGGAAGAGTGCACGTCGTCGATGTCGATGCCGATGGTGGCGTACGCCTTCATGGTGAGGCCGGAGCAGTCCCACACGTCGGGGCCGGCTCCGCCGAGGACGTAGTTCTTGCCGAGCTGCTGCTTGGCGAAGTCGATGACCTGCTGAATCTGTGCGGCGTGGGGACCGGTCGGGGCCTGTTCGCCGGCGACGGTGGTGTTACTTCCGCCGCTGCCGCAGGTCAGGCCGCTCGTCGTGTCGGAGACCGCGACGGCCTTGACGCCGGAGAGGGCGTTCATGATCTGCGCGGCCTGAGCCTCGTGGGTGGCGTAGCGGTCGGGGAAAGCGGACCGCTCGATGGCTTGTGCGGCTGCGCCGGGCTCCATCGTCTGCCAGTTGGGGAGCTGGGTGAGGCGGTCGTAGAACTCGTTGATCGCGAAGGAAATGTCGGTGACCTGGGCGTAGGTTCCCCAGCCTTGTGAGGGCCGCATCTGGAAGAGTCCGGCGGAGTCGCGGTCGCCGCCGGTGTCGTTGTGGAGGCTGGATTCGGTCATCGCGGCGATCAGCGTGACCTCCTGCGCGAGTGCGGGCACGCCGCGCTGCGATCCGATGGTGAGGATCGCAGCCGCGTTGGTGAGCTGGTCGCCGCTGTACTGCCCGACTGAGGCGGGCATGTCGCCGGTGACCTGCACGGCGGCACCGGAGATGCCGCACGCGCTGCTGCCGCCGGGAACGGAGTCGGGGTCGATCGCGACCACGATCGCCACGATGAGGGCGATGATGCCGGCGATCGCCGCGGCGGGGATCGCGATGAGGGCGAGGCCTGCGCCGGAGCTGCCGCTGCTGCTGTCACTCATGGGTTACCCCGCGATGATGTAGGTGACTTCCCACGGGAAGGTGGCTCCGCCGCGGTCGAGGGAGACCGTCAGCGTGCCGCTGTCGGTCGGGAAGGCGTATGCGGCCAGGGTGCCGGTTTGCTGGTCTCCGACCGGCTTGCCGGCGCCGGTGACCTTGCTGCACGGCACGTTGGCCGGGTCGGTGGTCGAGAACTTCGACTTGGCATCGTCGCTCAGGTACGGGTCGAGGGCGATGATCCACGTGCCCTCGTCGACGTTGGGGCGGCAGAAGAGCCCGGCGACGGTCTGGGCGACCTCGGCGGCGTCTCTGATGTTGACGCTCGGCGTCGTGGAGGCGGTGGGACTCGAGGACGGGGCATCCGCCCCGGCCGTGGGGGTTTCGGCCGGGGCGGACGTGTGGGATGCCTCCGGGCCGCTGTGGTCGGCCGCGATGGCGTAGGCGACGCCGAAGCCGGCGCCGCCGAGAACGACGGCGGCGGCGATCGCGCCGCCGATGATCGTCGAGTTCTTCACGCTGCCCCTTGTGGTGCTGTCTACAGGCCGCGTGCGACCGCCGCTCCGGCGGCGAGCCAGGCCCGCTGGGTGGTCGGGCGCAGCGAGGCGTAGTTGAGCACGCCGTCGACCATCGCCGGGTCGAAGGGGATCGTGACCGTCTGCCGGGTGAGCTGCTGGTAGCCGGATGCGACGCGGGCGAGCTCGGCGGCGGTGGCGTTCTGATCCGCCTGGGAGACGACGGCGACGGAGCCGGCGGCGAGGCTGGCATACTTGCCGCCGCGCTCGGTGAGCGCTTCGAGCATCAGCGCGCCGGCCTCGGCGTGGTCGTCTCGGGTGGTGGTGGCCACCACGAGCTGGTCGGCCAGTTCGAGGGCGCGCAGCCACATCTCGTCGCTCTCGTCGTTGCCGGAGTCGATGATGATGAGCCGGTAGTACTTGGCGGCGACGGCGTGGATCGCGTCGACGCTGGCGGCATCGAAGCGCTGCTCGTGGGCGAGCAGGCTGGGTTTGCTGCGCAGCACGTCGTAGCGGTCGCGGGTCTGGTGGTGCACGAAGCTCGCGAGGTCCGCGGCCTGGGCGCCGGTGCCGAGCAGGTATTCAACGCGCGGCAGGAGGTCGAGGACGGTGGACTCGTGCGGCCCCTGCTCGGTGCGCCAGCCGAGAGTGCCGCGCGTCTGGTTGTTGTCGTAGGCGAGGACGCCCGCACCGCCGTGGCGGGCGAATACGGCCGAGAGGGAGAGCACGGTGGGCGTCTTGCCGGCGCCGCCCTTCGGGTTGGCGACGAAGATCGTGCGCGGGCCGGGCCAGTGCTGGCTGACAGCCTGGACGTCGGCGCGCTCGGAGCGCTCGGTGTCGGACGGGGGCATGCGCAGCCCGGCGCGTGTCAGGAGGCCGCGGAAGCCTTGCGTGGCCGGTTCCTCGACCTGCTCCTGTGTCAGGAAGGACTGCCGGGCCTCGCGCCGGGTTGCTGGCGACTCGGCTGGGGCCACCTGCGCCGGTTCTGCGGCCGCCGGAGTCGTCGTCGTCTCGGGCCTCGCCGTGACGGGCTGCGTCGGCGGCACGGGTGCCGGCCCAGTCGGCGCGGGCGGGACGAACCGCTGCTGCGTCTCGGGGATCGGTGCAGGCTGTGGGACCGGCTGCGTCGGCCGCGGCATCGAGTCGGAGTCGATCAGGCCGCGGCGGCGGGTCATCACCGTCTCGTCGGCCAGCTCGTCGTCGACGGCAGGTGTCGGTCCTGCGGGCACCTGGTTGACGGGCGCTGCGGTGTTCGGATCGGGACGCCGCGCACCCCGGCGCGAGCTGGTAGACAGAGCCTCCACGGTGCCGTCCGGGCGTACGACGAGCTGCGAGGTCTCGTCGGCTTCCTCGGCGGTGGACCGAACGGGCCGTCCGAGCGCCACGGCGGTCTGCGTGACGACGTAGAGGGCCTTGCGGCGCGTCTCGCCGACGTCTCCGGTGGCCTCGATCGGAGTGTTCTGTCCGGCGATCACGACTTCCCCGGTCGTGTCCGGGAACACCCGGACGGTGATCGCCGGGAAGTCGGGCACGTTCTCGTTACGCCCCATTGCGTCCCCTCTCTAGCCTCTGCGCTGGCGGAGCATCCAATCCCGGAAGTCGACCTTCTGCACCCGGATGTACTTGCCGATCCGGTAGTGCGGGATCGGATCCTCCTTGTCGACGAGCCGGCCGTTGATGGCCGTGCGCGAGACGCTCATGATCTTCATGAGGTCGTCGACGGTCAGCATGTCGCCGTACTCCTGGAGGAGAGCGTCGATTGCGACCGTCGGCGGTGTTTCTTCCATAACGTAACCCTTCCGAGGGACATTTGTGTAGCCTTGTGCGCGTTGGCTCAGTTTGTTCGTCCTGGTCTTATTGATCACGTTGTACGTGAGCAAAATGCTGCGCAGCACGTCCTGATCTAGAGCGTCCTGACTCATGATGGACTAGGGGAGGGGGTGACCCAAATGGGGGACTTGAGGAATCGTTGGGTGGCGGCTGCCTCGTCTGCTGCCGGCGATCCGGCCCACTCGGCCACTGGCTCGAGCTGTCCCGAGTGCGGCGAGCCGGCCCAGGGGACGCGGTTCTGCACGAATTGCGGTGTCGCGCTCGTGCCCGTTGAGCAGCTGGTGCCGGCGCCGACCGGGGTTGCCTCCCCGGTGCCGGACCTGGTGCCCCCGGAGGCGGCCGACCGGTTCGGCCGGTATGTAGCCGCGGAACCCGGTCAACTGTGGCTGGTGAGCGCGCACGGCGGGGCCGGCTCGTCGGCGCTGGGCCAGGCCCTCGGCCTGCCCGCGGTCACGCGGGCCTGGCCGTTCGCGCCGGGCGAGCCCGTGCACGTCATCCTCGTGTGCCGCTCCAACGTCGCCGGGTTCGAGGCCGCGCGCCTGGCGGCACGCGAGTGGGCCTCGGGGAGCCTGCCGGGCGTGCAGCTGCACGGCTTGGCCGTTGTCGCGGACGCGCCCGGCCGGCTGCCGAAGCCGCTTAAGCAGCTCGAAGAGCACATCTCGGGCGCGGTGCCTCGCACATGGCGCATCGGCTGGGAAGAGCGGCTGCGTGTAGCCCCGCCCACACCGGAGTTGGCGCAGGGCCCGTGGAAGTCCCTCGCCTTGCAAGTGCAGCTTCTTCGCAGGCAGATCAACAACGAGTAGGAGAACCGCATATGGCGTCGCACCTTGCGCAGCTCGGTCGCATCCTGGCCGATGACGACATTCCGAACCCGAAGCCTGTGGCCCCTCCGGGGCTGAGCGGTCTGGCCTCGCTGTTGATCGGCTGGGTCGAGTGGGGCGGCATCATCCTGGGTGTGCTCGCGATCGCGGTCGCCGGCATCACGCTCGCGTGGCAGCGCCGACACCCGGAGGGCGGCACGGGGAACCTGGGCGACGTTATGAAGGTCGTTCTCGGTATCGGCATCGTCGTCTCGGCGGTCGGCATCGTGGGGGCGATCGTCTCGGCGGTCGCCTCCTAAGGCAGGAAAGGGGCTGGGCTCGATGACCTTCGACCAGGAACAGCGGCCCCGCCGTCGCGGCACGTTCATCGTCGCGGCGGTATTCGTCGTCTTGATCGTGATCGCCGCGGTGGTGCTCGGGATCGTGCTCGCGGTGCGTGGGCACTCCTCGGCGTCTCCGTCGACGTCGCCCTCGGCACAGCCCCGCTCGTCGTCGACCGCAGCGCAAGGTCAGACGACGCAAGGGGCGTGCGGGACGGTGCCGTATGAGAAGAGCAACACGCTCGCGTCCGCCCCTGCGACGAAGTGGATCACATGGAGCGCCACAACGCTCGCATCGAGCCCCACCGCCGGCCCGTCAAAGAACGATGACGGCTACCGCTCCTGCTACGCCCGCACGCCAGAAGGAGCCCTGTACGCGATCTACAACGATGCGCAGTACTGCACGGACTCAATGGTTCTCCCGATCGCGACCGAACAGATGACTGCCAATGGACCGGGGAAGCAGATCGCCGTCAACCAGGCGAAAAGCGCCTCCGCCTGCGAGCCATCGGGTCAGTACGTGCAGGGCTTCAAAATCGCGAGCTACGACGGGACCAACGTGACGTTGTATCTCGCGATCGACGTTCCTGGCCAGGCGAGCGAAGCCGAAGTAGGCGAACAGCTCGTGTGGCAGGACGGCGACTGGAAGGTGGTCGTCGACTCTCAGGGTGACAGCCCGATCGCGACAAACCAGATTTCCTCGATGGCAGGATTCACGAAGTGGGGGCCGAACGATGGCTGACCAGTGCGGAGCCGTCAATCTGATCTGCAAGGGCGTTAGCGGTGCTGCTTCGGCGGCTACGGATGCCGGTGTGAGCTCGCTCGCTGATGCGACGACGGACATGTACAGCAAGATTGCGTCGGGGTTCGCGAATGCATGGATGGTGGTGCCGGACCCGCAGACGTCCACGAGCGGGACGAACACCGCCGCGGTGAACCAGTTCTCGGGGAACATCGGCACCACGCCGGCTGCCACGTCTTCGGCGCTGGACACGATCCTGGGCTATGCCTCGTGGACGGCGCTGGTGATCGCCGCGCTGAGCCTTGCGGCGCTCGGCGTCGGGCTGGTGGTGCGGCGGCGCAGCTCGACCGGTCAGGAGCTGTTCGTGCGGTGGATTCCGATGTTCACGGCAGTGGGGATGATCTGCGCGGCCGGCGCGATCGCTTCAGCGGTCGCGAAGCCGATCGTGAATGGCAACCAGTCCACGGCGATCTACTTCCTCCAAGCGAACACGGCGTGGCTGATGATCGCGTTGGTGGCGATCGCGATCATCATCACCGCGATCGTCATGCTGGTGCGCCACCGGGGCGAGCCGCTGCGGGACCTGGCGATCGGGATCGGCAAGATGGCGTTCGTCTCGGCCGCTGGCACGAGCGTGGCCAGCGTGATCTTGAAGGGCATGGACTCCTGGTCCTGGACCCTCATGGACAACGCCTCGAACTGCAACGGGGACGCGACGTGCTTCGGTAAGAGCGTGGAGGGCCTGGTGGGACTGGCCAGCACGAGCGCGATCGGGCAGCTCGGCGTGATCGTGCTCGGGATCATCGGTGTGATCCTCCTGGTGGTGCAGATGGGGCTGTTCCTGGTCCGCTCGGCGCTGCTGCCGCTGCTGCTGGGTCTGCTGCCGTTGGCGTACGCCGCGGCGCTGGTCCCCGGCGGGAAGAACATGTCGCGGCGCATGACCGGGTGGCTGGTGGCGTTCGTGTTCTACAAGCCGGCGGCGGCGATCATCTACTCGGTGGCGATGGTGTTGAGCGGGCAGGCGTACACAGCGAAGGACACCACGGGCCTGTTCAACATGCTCTATGGCTTCATCCTCGTCGCGGCCGCGGCGATCGCGCTGCCGGCGCTGATCCGGCTGTGCGTTCCGGCGGCCGAGGCGGTCGCCAGCGGCATGGCGGGTGCGTCGCTGCTGGGTCTGGCCGGAATGGGGGTGGCTGAGGGTGCGGGCTCTCTCGCGGCTGGGGCGATCCGGCGCGGCGCGTCGTCCTCCGGTGACGGGGGAGGCAACCAGGCCGCGACGCCGCCGATGGGCGCGGCGAATACAGGCCCGGCGGCATCCACACCGGGGACGGAGGCTGCGTCGACCGGTGCCGCCTCCACGGGCGGGGGCGCGGGTGGCGCGGCGGCAGCCAACGGCGCCGGAGCTACGGCCGCGGGAGCTACAAGCGGCGGTGTGGCCTTGGCGGCGACTGCTGCCGTGGACGCGGGCAAGACGGTCGCTCAGGGTGCCGCGCAGGCGATCAGCAGCGGCGTGGAGGGCCCGTCCGGGGCTCCGGCGGCGGAGCAGCCGCGGTCGACGCCCTATCAGGGGCCGTCCGGGTCCGGGCAGGACAGCTAGCGGGAGGGCAAGCGATGACCATTCAAGAGCAGCCGCGGCCGCGCCAGTACGGGAACTGGCGCCGGCCCCGCACCGCCGGTCTGCTGTCGGGCATGGGGTCCGGCGGCACGTGGATCATGATCGTCGGCCTCATCATCGTCATGGCCAGCTCGGCGGTGAGCTTGACGCTGGCCGTGGTCTTGGCCCTGGTGCTGTTCGTGGCGATCATCCTGATCGCCTGGCGCGACCGGCACGGCATGAACACGATCGAGAAGCTGGGGGAGAGGGCCTTGTTCTGGAATCAGCGCAGCAAGGGGTCGAACGTCTACCGGTCCGGGATCATCTCGAAGATTCCCGGTGGTCACCGTCAGCTGCCGGGCCTGTTGGCGCCGAGCAGCCTGTACGAGTTCCCTGACTCGTTCGGTGACCTGTTCGCGGTCCTGCACTTCCCGTCGACGGACTCCTATGCGGTGACGTTCGTCTCGCAGCCGGAGGGCGGCTCGACGGTGGATCAGAACCAGCTCGACGACTGGGTGGCCAGCTGGGGGGTGTGGTTGGCCGCACGCGGCAGCGAGTCCGGTGTCGTGGGCGTCAGCGCGACTCTCGAGACCGCCCCGGATACGGGGCTGCGGCTGCGCCGGCAGGTCGACGCGCGGATGGACCCGCACGCCTCCGAGTTCAGCCGCACGATGCTGCGACAGCTCGTCGACGACAACCCGGTGGCCACTCCGCGCATCACCGGCTATGCGACGGTGGTGTGGTCCGGTTCCCCGCGGCCGGGGGCGCGCAAGCGCACCGTCGACGAGATGGGAACGTACCTGGCCACCCGCGTGCGGCAGCTGGCCGCGAGCCTGTCGGACACGGGGGCGGGCACCGCTCGGGTGGCGACGAAGGCCGAGCTGTGCGAGACCGTGATGACAGCTTATGAGCCGGCGCTGGCGCGTCTGTTCGACGAGGCGCGGGTCGCCGGCCGCCCCTATGAGCTGTCGTGGGATGACGCAGGGCCGTCAGGCTCGGAGGCCGGGTGGGACTACTACCGGCACAATGGGGCCGTCTCGCGCACGTGGGCGATGACTGAGCCGCCGCGTTCTGCGGTCCGGGAGACGGCGCTGCGGGCGCTCCTGTCGCCGCATCCGGCCATCGAGCGCAAGCGGGTCACCCTGCTGTACCGGCCGATGGACCCCGCATCGGGCGCCCGCGAGGTCGATCGGCAGACGAAGGAAGCCGATGCCGGAGCGGGCATCCTGCGGCGGCAGAACGCCCGGCAGACGCGCGCGCAGGCGGCGGCGCACCGCGCCGCCGAGGAAGAGGCCGAAGGGGCGGCGATGGTGCCGTTCGGGATGCTGGTGACGGCCACCACGACGTCGGCCGAGCGGATGAGCGATCTGGACTTCGCCATTGAGACCATCTCGGCCGCGAGCCGCATCCAGCTGCGCCCCACGTACGGCGTGCAGGATTCCGCGTTCGCCACGGCGCTGCCGCTCGGGATCATCCCGAGCAGGCACGGCAAGCTCGTCGGCACCCTGGGGAGGCTGTGATGGCGACCCGCCGCACGAAGCAGCAGAAGGCCGACCTGGCGCGCCTGCGCGCACAGGTCGCCGCCGACACCAGGGCGCAGCAGGAGCAGGCGGCCAGCCGCCCGGTGGCGCCGCCGCGCGGCTGGCCGGGCGCAACGCGCGGCGAGGTCAATGTGCCGAACGCGCCGGAGTTCTTGGCCACCAGCTCGCAGGTGTGCGGGCTGTGGCCGTGGTCGATCGGCGCAACCTCTCCGATCGCCGGGGTCCCGCTGGGTCCCCATCAGGAGACCGGGGCGATGGTGTGCGGCGACCCGTTGACCTACTTCCAAGAGCTGGGCCTGATCAACAACCCGTCGCAGTTCATCCTCGCCCTGCCCGGCGTGGGCAAGAGTTCCGTGGTCCGCCGGCAGTGCATCGGCATGGATGGCTTCGGGGTCATCAACCTGATCCCCGGCGATATCAAGCCCGACTATCTCGTGATGACCGAGAAGCTGGGCGGCGTCGTCACGAGCGTCGGCCCTGGCCGGGACACCCTGAACGTGCTGGACGACGGGGACGTGCCGCACGCGCTGCGCCGCCTCGACGAGGCGATCGCTGACGCCCGGCGCGCGGCCGCGCGGGCGGCTCGCGTCATCGAGGACGGGACGGTCGAGCCGGGCGAGGCCGAAGCTCTCTCCCGTCAGATCGCCGCCACCCGCGGCTTCACCTTCGACGGCCGGGACGTCACGCACGTGATGCTCGACGGCTCGGACGACGACCGGGCGACGCTCCTGCGCGCCTACGTGCGCAACCGGGAAGAGTACGCGGAGACCACCGAGAAGTCCCGCAGCGCCCTGACCGCCGACGCCCACGATCGCAAGGTCACGCTGCTGTCGGCGGTGGTGGCGTTGCAGCGGCAGGATCGCGTGGCCGACTGGGAGGAGACGCTGCTGGATGAGGCGGTGTCGATCCTGGAAGAGACGGTCCGCGATCGCACGCCCATCGTGCAGGACGTGCTCGACCTGATCGTGGGCAAGCACGACCGGCTGCGCCGCATCGTGCTGGACGACGGGACGGATGCCTCGTATATGGCGGCGACCCGGAAGATTCAGCAGGCGCTCCTGGGTCTGTTGCAGGGCGGCCGGCTGGGGACAGTGTTCGCGGGCCAGTCCACGGTCAAGATCGCCCGGGACCGGCACCTGGCGATCGACATCTCGTCGATTAGCGATACCAGCCGCGAGCTGCAAGCGGCCGTGCTCATGACCACCTGGTCGATGAGCTTCGCCGCCGTCAACGTCTCGCACGCCCTCTCGGACGCCGGACTGGAGCCGCCGCGGCTGTATCACGTGGTGATGGACGAGCTCCACCGGGCGCTGCGCACCGGCACGGGCATGGTCGACCGGCTGGACATGATCACCCGCGTCAACCGCACCGAGGGTGTGGCCGTCAGCTACATCACGCACACCTTGAAGGACTTGGAGTCCATGCCGAACGAAGAGGACAAGGAGAAGGCGCGCGGCTTCGTCGAGCGCGCCGGCATGGTGCTCCTGGGCGGTCTGCCCCCGGCGGAGATGCCGAAGCTGACGCAGGTGGTGCCGCTGTCGAACCGCGAGATGGCCATGCTCACCTCCTGGTCGGGGCGCGCGGCGATCGACTCGCATACCGGCCTGGCCGGGGCGCGGCCGGGTCAGGGTCGATTCATGATCAAGATCGGTGACTCGCCCTCGATCCCGTTTCGGTTGAAGTTCACTGCCATCGAAGAGGCCGCCGACGTGCACGACACCAACCAGCGGTGGCATGTGCAGTCCCGCCACAGCGCCGCCGTGGTGGAAGGGGAGCTCGAGACCGGGGTCTCGGCGTGAGCACCGGCGATCGCCGCAAGACGCGGCCTCTCATCGACGCGCAGACGGCCGCGTGGTCGACGATCATCGGGATCGTCGTCGCCGCGGCGGCGATCGCCTGGTTCGCCGCGGTGCTCGGCTCCCGGCTCGCCGGCGTGAACGCGAAGCCGATCGCCTCCGGGCCGATCGGCTTCGCCAAGGCGCTGTCGAGGCACGAGGCCACCTGGCCGCTGGCCTCGACCGTCCTCGCGGTGCTGTTCGTTCTCGTCCTGGCCGCGGCGGTGATCGCGGCCATCGTGCTCTGGGGGAGGCTCGTCAGCTCGCGCCGCACCCGTGTGGACTCGGCCGCGAAACTGATGGGCGTTGGCCGGGATATTGCGCCTATCACCGCCCGCAGCGCCGCGCAGACGGCGCACCGGCTCGGGGTTGCCGGCAAGCCCGGTGTGCCGATCGGGCGCACGGTCGCCGGCGGCATGCCGCTGTACGGGTCGTGGGAGGACATGCACATCGACATCTGGGGGCCGCGCACGGGCAAGACTACGAGCCGCGCGGTTCCGGCGATCCTGGATGCTCCCGGCAGCGTCATCGTGACCTCGAACAAGCGCGACGTCGTGGACGCTACGAGGGACGTGCGCGCCCACGCCGGCCCGGTGTGGGTCTTCGATCCGCAGGGCATCGCCGTGGAACCGGCGAGCTGGTGGTGGAACCCGCTGGCCTACGTGACCGACGAAGTGCGGGCGGCGAAACTGGCCGAGCACTTCGCCGCCGGGTCGCGGGAAGTGGGGTCGCGCGGCGACGCCTACTTCGACTCCGCCGGCCAGGACCTCCTGGCCGACCTGCTGCTGGCGGCCGCGCTCGACCACCGCCCGATCACGGACACCTACACGTGGCTGACGCGCCCGTTCGACGAGCGGCCGGCCGAGTTCCTGCGCGACCACGGGTTCGCTCTGCAAGCCGACCGCTTGCAGGGCGTCATCGGCTTGCCGGAGAAGCAGCGCGGCGGCATATACGGCACCGCCTTGCAGATGGCCTCGTGCCTGACGAACCGGGCGGTCGCCCAGTGGGTGACCCCGCAGGGGCCGATGGACCCGCGCCCGCAGTTCCGGCCGGAAGAGTTCGTGCAGCACGTCGGCACGCTCTACTCGCTGTCCAAGGAGGGCCGCGGCACCGCCGGGCCGCTGGTAACCGCTCTGACAGTCACCGTGGTCGAGGCGGCCGAAGAGCTGGCCGCGCGATCCCCCGGTGGCAGGCTGACGGTGCCGCTCCTCGGCGTGCTCGACGAGGCGGCGAACGTGTGCCGGTGGCGGGATCTGCCGAACCTCTACTCGCACTACGGCTCGCGCGGCATCGTCCTGATGACGATTCTGCAGAGCTGGTCGCAGGGCGTGGAAGTGTGGGGCGAGTCCGGCATGAAAAAGCTGTGGTCGGCCTCCAACGTCAAGGTCTACGGTGGCGGCGTCTCCGAGGCGACGTTCTTGGAGGACCTGTCGCGCACCATCGGGGACTACGAGCGCCGGCAAGTGTCCACGTCGTACGGCCGCGACGGGAACCGCAGCGTGTCTCATCAGACGCACCGCGACCGCATCCTCGACGTGGCAGACCTCGCTGCCCTGCCGAAGGGTCGGGCGGTGGTGCTCGCCTCCGGGTCACGCCCGACCCTGATCCGCACCCAGCCGTGGATGGCCGGCCCATACGCCGACCAGGTGCGCGCCTCGATCGCCGCGCATGATCCGCAGAGCACAGTGACACTGCGGCAGGCGGAGACCGAGCTGGCGCAGGTGGCGGCGCGGGAGGCGGTGCGCTCGTGAGCGACTGGGGCGAGGACCTGGACGGGCTCGGCATCGACAAGGCGACCGGCGAGGTCGACCAAGGCGGGGCCGAACCGGCATCCGTTGAGCCGGAGCCGAAGCTGTACTACGGCTCGGTCGATGAGTTCGTGCGCGAATACCTGCGCCACGCCTACGCGCGCCGCGTCGGCGGTGCTGGCGGGCGTCGCTGGGCGGCCGCATGGTGGAAGTACGACGAGGCGGTGATCCGCCTCGAAGCGCTGTGGCGGTCTTGGGAGCATCTGCGCCAAGACCCGGCGACGGGCATGAGCGTGTGGTGGCGCGACCACGCCGACCACCACATGGCGATGCTGATGGACCCGGACGGACCCTTCTTCGACGCCCTCGACGGCGACGAGAACAAGAACAAGGCCGGGGAACCGCTGCCATATGCGCCACCCCCGGACGGCATGTTCTGGCCGGAACCGCATGTGTGGCGGCCTCTACGAGACCAGCAGCGCGACGCCAGCGGAGGTGGATCTCAGAATCGGCAAACTCCGACGCAGCCCTAGCGGCGAAACGGCGCAGAAAAGAAACGGGGAGCTCCCCTCGCCGTTTCGCCGCGCAGTTCGCGCGCCGGGCTCGCCGATGGAGCTGCGTCAGGCCACATCGGCTTGCCGCTCCTCGGCGATGTCTTGCAGCAGGCTCTCGATGGTCCGCGTGCGCAGCTGCGGGACGTTCGGTGTGCGGTAACGGTCGTTGATGAGCTTGCGCAACTCCAGCGCCCGCGCGAGCCGGTCGGCTTCCAATTGCGGGCGCCACGGGGCGGGCCTGCTGAGCATCGTGGCCACTTCTGCGGCCCGCGCGTGCAGGTAGTGAGTGCGGGAATCTCCAAGCGGGCCCGTGATCGCGTTCGCGCATCCGTCGATGCGGCAGCCGATGCGAGTGCGGATGTCGCTGTGCTCTAGGAGCGCCTGCCCCGTCTTGCGTGACACGGTGAGGGCCAAGCCCGGAAGGTAGATTCCCTCCCAGGAGCCGCTGCTTTTCGGCTTGCCGTTCTGAGCCAGCGGCTTCTTCGGCGGGTTCACCTGCCGACCGATCATCGTACGAAAGTTGACGTGCTCGTTCTGCCCGATGCCGACGGAATAGTGATCGACGTGTCCCAGCGAGAGGGCGACCTGGCCCAGGTTTCCGGAGTGGCCGAGCGTGGTCACCAGACCCACATCCTTGAACAGCTGCGCGGTGGCGAGCACCTGGCGCACCTTGCGGAGGCCATCGCTCTCCCCACTCGTCGGCGACAGCCGCAGGTCGACCTCGGCAATGCCGGCGCTCACGAGCTCACGGGCCAGGCCGACCATCAGGCCGCGGGAGAGGCGTGTACTGAGATACAGCACGGGACGCACCGGCTTGGGGCTGCTTAGGCGTGTCTGTTCGGCCAGGTCCACGACGAGGCGCGCGGTCCGCTCGTTCTCGATGAAGTAGGTGGGCGGGGTGATGACCGTCGTCTGCTCCGGGTGGGCGGCCAGGACGCGCTCGACAACAGCGAGGCGCAAGGGTGCGTTTGCTGCGAGCTTGTCGGTGTCGTGCCGGATCCCGTCGTAGGCGGGAAGTTTGTCGAGGACACCGTCCGGGTCTTGGTAGGCCATCTGCGCCGTACCTGGCGCATAGAAGACGTCGAGCCCCAGCTCGCGTGCCGCCTCAGCGGCCGCGAGCTGATATGGCGCGCTCTTTCCATGCAGCACGATCCCGCGCACCCCGTCGGGCCCGGTGGCCAGGAAATCCTCGACCTTGTGCTGATCCTGGTGCCCCAAGTGAAATTCGACGCTCATTGGTCCTCCCGTCGACGCATCGCTGAGTGTCATAATAGAGGACACAGGCCGGACAGATAAGGTGACACTCCATGAGCAGCGCTACACACGCACCGGTTTTCGCAGAACGGGTGAACAGCATCGTCGGGCGATTGGGATTGTCCCGCGAGGAACTGGGCTCGATCGTTGACGCCTCACCCCGATCGATCGCGCGCTGGACGGCAGGCACGGCGGCACCTCAGCGGCTGACAAAGCAGCGGCTGCTCGAGCTCGCCTATGTTGCTGAAGCTGTCTCCGAGGTGATTCCTCGCGAACGCGCCAACGCATGGATGCTCACGCCAAACCGCTTACTGGATCACGAATCGCCCGCCGCGCGCATCCACGAAGGCCACTACAAGGACGTCCTGAACTTGATCGACGCGTTGGCCGACGGGGTTGTCGTTTGAGCACACTGGACGCGCTGGCCGAGCGCGTCGACAAGCTGGGCTCCGTCACCTGGTCGGGAACGACCTTCCGCCATACCGCAGCGCGCCGCGACCCGCTATCGGGAATGGGCGCCCGTCTGTCCGGAGGACGGTGGAATCCGAAGGACCTGTTCGCCGCCCTCTACCTCGCACAGCCGGCCCGGGCGTGTATGGCGGAGCTCGAGCGGGTTGCGGCTTCTCAGGGCTGGACCGTTCCGGAGATGCTCGCTGCAGGCAGAAAGCTGCACGAAATCCAGGTCACCGACACACGCCTGCTCGACTTGCGCCCTGAGGCAAACCTTCGGGCCGTCGGGCTCACTTCGGCGGACGTAGCGGACGACGACTGGCGACCCTGCCAGCAAGTGGGGCATGCGGCGTGGTTCCTGGGACTGGACGGTGTGATTGCGGATTCGGCCACGGGGCAGGGAATAGTTGTCACGCTCTTCGAGGCCAGACTTGGGCCCGGCAGCCTCGCCGTCATCAGGTCCGATGACTTGGACGAGGCGGCATACCGGCGCTTGTCCGCGTGACCGCTCCGTCTTGCATGCCTCCCTTTATCTCGCTTTCAGGAGATGTCGTTTCGGGGAAGCCGAACCAGGCGGAAGCCATCTCGGACGTTCCTGTCTTAGGGAAATACCCTCTGACCAGGGATTCTTGTTTTTCCGATAATCTCTATTATGTCAAGACGAACTACTAACCGTCCCCGGATTCTGCGGATCGTCGGAAAACAGGAACTCCCCGCGCGTGGCCTCTGAAACCGGCTCTGATCAGGAATGCGTCTGCCCAGGCCGGGCAAGCAACGTCCACCTGGTTCCGACCAGTGCGGATAACTTTGCAGGTCACCACGTGGTGTCGCCGCGGATGACGGCGTCGGATCCGCCGTCAATGAAGATCACTTGGCCGCATAGGTGCGCGTTCTCTTCGCTGCTGAGCCATGCGAGGAGGTACGCGGCGGAGCGGGGTTCGAAGAATCCGTTCAGGGGCATCGGCACCATTTGGGCGAGTTGGGCGCTGGCTTCGGGTGTGGCGGTCAGCTCTGCGGTCATTGGGGTGCGTACCACGCCGGGCGCGATCGCATTGAGTGGGATGGATTCGCCGGCCCAGCGTTGCGTGGCGGCGTTTCGGCGGATCCATCGCGCGAGGGCGCGCTTCGTCGTCCCGTAGATCGAGGCGCCGTGATCCTCTCCGGCTGCCAGCTGTCGGGCGCGGTCCAGGGCGCTGGGCTCGTCTTCATCGAGGAGCGCCGTCAGTAGCCGGTCGTCCGGTTCGTAGAGGGAGGCCATGGACGTGACTGCCACCGCGCGCGGTGCCGCCGATTTTGCTAGCAGTGGGCGCAGGTTCTCGAGTGTGGCGATCGTGCCGAAGAAGTTCACGGCCACTGCTGTTTCGTTAGGGGACGCGACTCCCGCGATCGCGAGAACGGCGTCGATGGAGCCGCCGCTGGCCTCCGCCACTTCTTCTGCGAGCGACGCCCTGCCGGCGGCGGTGGCTAGGTCGGCCTCAATGTCCGCGTCTTTGAGGTCGACGCCGATGACGGTGTGGCCCCTCTCGATCAGGAGCTGCCGGGTTGCTTCGCCGATGCCGCTCGCGGATCCGGTGACGACGTAAGTGCGTGGCATGAGATTTGCTCCTCCGATTAGTTGGGTGGGCGTGCGCCCGTCGGTGTTCACGATGGACGGCGAAGCCCCGGCCTGACAGGGTCTTTTGTCCCGCTCTAGTCAGGCGCGGCGATGCGGGTGGGACTTTGTGCCCAGAGGGCGGCGTGTAGCCGCGCGAGACTTGAAAGTCAGTAGCTGGAGTGGGTGGTGTCATGATCAGTGTTTTTCTCGTGGATGACCATGAGATGGTCCGGCGCGGTGTGGCGGACCTTCTGGAGCGGGAACGCGACATCGAGGTGGTGGGAGAGGCCGATTCGGCCAAGCATGCTCTGGGGCGGATCTTGGCGACGAAGCCGGATGTCGCGCTGCTTGATGTGCGGTTGCCCGACGGCAATGGCATCGACGTATGCCGCGAGATCCTGGCGGCGCTGCCGGGCACGCGGTGCCTGATGTTGACCGGGTACGACGACGATGAAGCGCTCTATGCGGCGATTCTGGCCGGCGCGGCCGGCTACGTGCTGAAAGACATCCGCGGGAACGGGCTGGTGCAGGGTGTGCGCCGCGCCGCATCCGGCGGGTCGCTGATCGACGAGCGCACCCGCCAGCAGGCGATGGCGCGGATGCGCGGTCAGGCCGAGGATGACCCGCGCTTGGAGGCCCTTACGGCCCGGGAGCGCGAGGTCCTGGTCGGGATCAGTGACGGTCTCAGCAACCGCGCGATCGGCGAGGAGCTGGGGCTGTCGGAGAAGACGGTGAAGAATCATGTCTCCGCGATCCTGGCGAAGCTGGACGTGCAGAGCCGCACTCAGGCGGCGCTCTACGTGCGCGATCTCTCGTAGCTCGTGATCTCGTGCTTGGGGTCACGGTGCTTGGGGTCACGGCGCGGTGGCCGGGATCGGTTCTGACCAGCGCATCCGCCGTGCGGCGGAGTCGGGCGTGAAACCGAGCTCGCCGAGCTCGTGGAACGGTGCCGCGCCGCGCGGTGCGATGACGTCGAGCTCGACGTGCCCGGTCTCTGCGGTGAGCCGCAGGACGGCTCCGCCTAGGCGGCTGCCCAGCATGTGGAGTGCGCGCCGGGCGAGTTCCGTGACGTGATCGGCGAGGCTACCGCGGATGACGAGGTCGACCGGGCCGGTGAATGCGAGCGAGGGAGTCGGCAGGCCGGCCAGGTGGGTCTCCTCGACCGCGTCGAGGATGCGTCGCCGGATCGAGTCGATGTCGCGGGGATGAGAGAGCGCGAAGATCACCACCCTCAGTTCGCTAACGACGGAGTCGAGGACTTCGACAACGTTCAGCAGGTCCTCCGCCTGCGGTTGGGGAATGGAGCGCGACACTGCCTCAAGCTCGAGGCCGACGCTAAAGAGCTGCTGAACGGCATGGTCGTGCAACTCCCGAGCCAACTCCGAATACGGCGCAGGGGCGGCGCTGTGCGCCTGGGAGGATGCCGCGGGATGAGCCATGCGCACATGCTAGGCACGGCCGTGTCGCGGCCACGCGGGACCTATGCCCTGTATTGACGTGCGGCTTTCAGCCAGCCGATCCAGATGAGGGGGCCGAACCCAGCGGGACGGTCCAGCAGATGCGGGTGCCACTGTCGTCGGAGATGTGGAAGCTGCCGCCGCGTTTGGTGGCGCGGCTTTCGAGGTTGGCCAGGCCGCTGCGCCGGGTGGAGGCGCCGAGGCCGACGCCGTCGTCCATGATTTCCAGAACGACTTGGCCGCCGTCGGTGCTGAGGCTCACGGACGCGTTGTGTGCATGGGCGTGCTTGACGATGTTGGTCAGGGCTTCTCGGGTGACGGCGATGATGTCGTCGGCGAGATCATCGCGTACGAGGAGGTCGACGGCGCCGGAGAAGGACACGGAGGGCGTCTTTGGCATCGATGCGCCGCATTCGCTGGCGAGGTCGAGCATCCGGTGGCGGATGGACGGCGCGTCTTGGGCACGGCGCGACGAGAGCGCGAAGATGACAGTCCGGATCTGCGCGATCGCGAGGTCGAGCGTGTCGACGGTCTTCACCACACGCTCCGACACCTCGGGAGCCATCAGGCCGGTCAGGCTTTGCAGCTCCAGCCCTGCGCCGAACAGCTGCTGGATCACGAGGTCGTGTAAGTCGCGGGCGATCCGTGCGCGGTCCTGCGAAAGCTCGGCCCGCTGCTGCTCCGCCCGCACTCGGGAGAGCTGGACGGCGATGGCGCTCTGGCGTGCGAGGACTCCCGCGAGCTCCAGATCGAACTCGGAGAACCGGCCGCGCCCCTGCCTGGCTACCAGCACGCCGCCTTCGAGCACGTCCCCGGCCACAAGCGGGATCAGCATCCCCGGCTCGTCCGGGCCTGTGTCGTGCCCTTGTTTGCCGGGGCTCCCCACCAGGCGCGGCGCGCGCGCCTTGAGGGCGTCCGCGAGGACGTGGCCGGGCTTGATGCTCCGCGCCTCCGCGAGGTCGTCGCCCAGGGCCACGGCGGTGTATTCGCCGTCATCGCCGCTCGGGCGCAGGAGCTCGACCGGGTCGGCGTGGAGCAGGTCGCGAATTCGTTCCCCGATCAGCACGAGCGGATCGCTGGACTCCCGGCCGAGGATCGCCGAGACGAGGTCCGCGGTCGCGGCGGTCCATTCTTGTCGGCGGCGGGTTTCGGCGTAGAGCCGGGCGTTGTTGATGACAAAGCCTGCGGTGGCAGCCAGTGAGCTGACGAGTTCCTCGTCATCGGCGGTGAACGCGCCCGTCGCCTGGTTCGTGAGATACAGGTTCCCGAATACGCGCCCGTGGATGCGGATCGGCACCCCGAGGAAGCTGTCCATCGGCGGATGATGGGGCGGAAAGCCTGCCGCGCGGTGGTCGCTTGACAGGTGCTCCAAGCGGATGGGGCGCGGATCCTCGATCAGCGCGCCGAGCAGGCCGTGCCCTTCGGGCAGGTGACCGATCGATGCGGCCTGCTCCTCTTCCAGCCCCACGGTGATGAACTGCTCCAGGCCGCCTTCCGGCGCGATCACCCCGAGCGCCCCGTACTGGGCGCCGACGAGCTCCACTGCCGCCTCAATGATCCGGCGCAGCACGACCGGCATCTCGAGTTCCTCGATCAGGCCTTGATTCGCGCGCAGTAGTGCGCGCAGCCGTCCCTGGGTGGTCAGAACGTCCCGGGCACGCTCGACCAGCTCGCTCAGCGCCTTGTCCAACGCTGCGCGCGGCGCATCCGGAAAGCCGATCGCGAAGCCATCCTCGGCCATACCGTCTCGCCCCCTACGCCAGCAACTTCGCACAGAAGTCTAGGACGCACTCGCGATCAGGCGCGCCCGCTGACCGCCGTGGCCGACCGTGCACACCGCCACGCGCTCGCTCGTCGGCTGAGGACAACGCGCGTTCACCGTGAATTCATCACAACGCCAAGAGCGCGCCGGGATAGATGTCGGCCGCCGTCAACTGCCGATCCCGCTCCCGGCTGACTCCCTGACTGCGACTGCTCCGCGACCGGCTCCGAGAGGCGGAGTGACCGACCCGGCAGGACTTTCGTCCCTGACCGGCCGGGTCGCGCGAGACCAGACTTGAGCTGCTTCTCGGCTCGCTGTCGCATCGGGCGAAGCGGGAGCGAATCCAACGGTTGAGACGTGTGATTGATTGAGGTGAGTGTGTTGGCTTTTGCTGAGACGAATGATCCAGACGACATCTTTGCCAGCGCGGTGATGGTCGAGCCGTCGCCGAAGCTGCGGTTCCCGGAACGCGAGCGGGACGCCAGGGAGGTGTACCAGCTGGTCCGCGACGAACTCATGCTCGACGGGGTCTCGCGAATGAACCTCGCCACCTTCTGCACCACATGGATCGAGGACGAGGCGCGCCAGCTGATGGCCGACTCGATCGACAAGAACATCGTCGACAAAGACGAGTACCCGCAGACCGCAGAGCTGGAGAACCGGTGCGTGCACCTGCTCGCCGACCTGTTCCACGCCCCCGACGCCCCGGCCACCGTGGGAACCTCCACGACCGGGTCGAGCGAGGCGGCGATGCTGGGGGGCCTGGCCGCGAAATGGCGGTGGAAGAAGACCCGGGAGGCGCAGGGCAAGGACACCTCCCGCCCCAACTTCGTCTGCGGGCCGGTGCAGGTGTGCTGGGAAAAGTTCGCCCGCTACTTCGACATCGAGATCCGCCAGGTTCCCATGCCGGCGGGGCACGTCATGACCCCGGAGATGGCCGTCGCGCAGTGCGATGAGAACACCATCGCCGTCGTGCCGACCTTCGGCCAGACCTTCACCGGCAAGTTCGAGGACGTCGCCGGCATCTCGGCCGCCTTGGACGAGCTGCAGGAACGCACGGGCCTGAACATCCCGATCCACGTCGATGCGGCCTCAGGCGGCTTCGTCGCCCCGTTCTGCGCACCGGATCTGCTCTGGGACTTCCAGCTGCCGCGGGTCAAGTCCATCAACGTCTCCGGCCACAAGACGGGCCTCGCGCCGCTCGGCAGCGGCTGGGTGATCTGGCGGGAAGCGGCCGACCTGCCCGAGGAGCTGATCTTCAACGTTAACTATCTCGGCGGCCAGATGCCGACCTTCAACCTCAACTTCTCCCGCCCCGGCGGACAGGTCGTCACCTCCTACTACAACTTCCTCCGCCTCGGACGCGTCGGCTACACCAAGGTGCAGTCCGCCGCCTACACGGTCGCGCAGCACGTCGCCGAAGGCGTCGCCTCCCTCGGCCGCTTCGACATCGTCTTCGACGGCAACCCGCAGCACGGCATCCCCGCGGTCACCTGGCAGCTGTCGGCCGGCCCGCACAAGCACGACCTGTTCGACCTGGCCGAAGAGCTGCGCACTCGCGGCTGGCTCGTGCCGGCCTACACCCTTCCCCCCGACCAGGAGGCCACCGCTGTGCAGCGCGTCATCGTCCGCCACGGCTTCAGCATCGACATGGCCGACCTGCTGCTCGAGGACATGCGCCGGGCGATCGAGAAGCTCGACCGGCTGTCCCCGAACCTGCACCTGACGCCAGAGGACGCCAGTGGGTTCAACCACGACGCCATCCCCGCGATCGTCACAGAGGAGCCGGCACGATGACCAGAATCAGCAACCCGCGGGGCGCCGCTGCCGCGCAGACCGGCTCGGCCGGAGGGCACAACGTCGACCTCGGGCACCCCAACGTCCGCGCCCAGGCGAAGCGGAAGACCGCGTACATGTCCGTCAGCACGGTGGGCATGCTCACTGCGGCCGCCGTCGTCACCAGCCTGCGCGGCCTGCCGGTGATGGGCGAGGAAGAACTGACGATGTTCTTCTACATCGGCTTCGCCACCATCCTGTTCCTCATCCCCGGCGCGCTCGTCTCGGCCGAGCTCGGCAGCGCGTTCTCCACCCGTGGCGGCGGCGTCTACACCTGGGTCGGCGAAGCCTTCGGGCAGCGGTGGGGCTTCGTGGCCATCTGGCTGCAATGGATCCAGAACGTCGTGTGGTACCCGACCGGCCTCAGCTTCGCCGCCGCGGCGATCGCCTACGGCATCGGGGACAACCACCTCGCGAACTCCAACCTCTTCGTCGGCGCGTTCTGCATCATCGCCTACTGGCTGGCCACCCTCCTCGCCCTGCGCGGCACCAGCGTCATCGCCAAAGTCGCCAAATACGGGTTCATCATCGGCACGGCGGTACCCGGCGCGATCCTCATCGGGTTGTTCATCTACTGGATCGCCACCGGACACGCCCTCGGCTGGTCCACGACCACGAACGCGGCCGTCGCGCACGTCGTGGGCGGCCACACCACGCCGCGGTTCTGGCCGCAGCTGACCGGGCTCGGGTCGCTCGCCTTCCTCGGCAACATCCTCCTGCTGTTCGCCGGCGTCGAGGCCCAAGCCGTGCACGTGCGCGACATGCGCAACCCCCGCCGCGGCTTCCCCGCCGCGATGCTGATCGCCGCCGTCGTCTCCGTCGCGCTGTTCACCCTCGGCGCCCTCTCAGTCGCCGGGATCGTCCCCTACGCCAAGATCCAGCTGCAAACCGGCGTCTTCAGCGCACTCGGAGCCGTGCTCAGCAACCAGTGGAACATCGGCTGGGCCCTCCAGATCCTCGCCCTGATGATCTGCTTCGGCGCCCTCGCCGGCGCCCTGGCCTGGCTCACCTCCCCGAGCCGCGGCCTGCTGTCCACCGCGCACGACGGCGTCCTGCCGCCGTTCATGCAGAAGACGAACCGGAAGGGCGTGCAGCAGAACATCCTGATCATCCAGGCGATCATCGTCACCGTGATCTCGGCGCTCTACCTCGTCCTGCCGAACGTCAGCGGCGCGTTCTTCCTGATCTCCTCCATGACGATCACGCTCTACATCGTCATGTACCTGCTCATGTACGCCGCCGCGATCCGGCTGCGCCACACCCAGCCGAACCTGCCCCGCGCATTCTCCATCCCCGGCGGCAAAGCCGGAATGTGGATCGTATCGGGCATCGGGTTCCTTGCCGTCGCATTCGCGCTCGTGGTCTGCTTCTTCCCACCCGCGCAACTCACGATCGGCACGCCCGCGCTCTACATCACCCTGGTGGCAGCCGGCCTCGTCATCTTCGTCGCCGCCCCGCTGGTCATCTACCAGTTCCGGCGCCCGTCGTGGAAGCACGGCGCCCCGGACCAGCTTCCCCACGAAGCAAGCTTCCACGAACCCGCGATCCAGGCAACCCAGGCCGCGGAGACCGGAACGCGCGACGGCGCCTGAACCACCGAACGGCTCTCTCGCCCGGTCGGAGCAGCGGCAATGCTGCCCGGCCGGGCGAGGCCGCGCCTGGGCAGGAAGACCGAGACCAGGCGGCGGTCAGATGGATTGGCGGTAGCCGAAGAACTCGTGGTCGTTGTTGTAGCCGCCGAGACCGCCCCCGACCTCTGCGAAGTCCGCCACGAACTCGATGGCTTGGATCCACTTGACCATCTTGAAACCGAGCTGGACTTCGTTGCGGAGCCGCAGCGGCGCCCCGTGCCCGAACGAGACGGGCGCGTCGTTCATGTCGTAGGCGAGCATCGTCAGGTGGTAGCCCATCTGCTCGATGGGATGCGCGTCGTAGTACAGGCCGCCCTCCGGGCCGTTGGCGAAGGAGTAGAAGATCACCCACTTCGCCTCCGGCTTGGGCTTCACGATGCCGAGGATGGTCTGCATGGACACACCGCCCCATTTCGCAACACCGGACCAGCCCTGGATGCAGAAATGCTGCGTGATCTGCTCATGGTGCGGAAGTTTCCGGAGCTGCTGCAGGGACAGGTCGACCGGGTTCTCGACGAGCCCGCCGACTTGGAGCTTGTAGTCGGCGAAATTGTTCTCTTGCAGCTGCTTGTACTTGGGGCTGTCGGGATAGTTGCCGTTGTGCCAGAAGTACGGCGAGATGTCCTTCTCCGTGTACTCCCCGGGCTTGGAGTCGACATGCTCGAATAGGCGCTGCGCCGGCCCGATGAGTGCGAACCCGATGCGCTGCACGACGCGAGGGTGACGGTACGTGAACGGCGTCGCGGCGACCCACCCGGCAATCAGGACCACCAGCGAGGCGGCGAAGATCCAGAACCCCGCCCAGGAATCGGTGTTGCGCCCGGCGTACATGTGGTTGAGGTTCCGCAGCACACCGGTGGTCAGCACGAGGGCCACATGCACGACGATGAAGACGATGTACCAGCACAGCACGAAGAAGTGCAGCGACCTTGCCACCTGGATACTGAGGAACCGGCTGATCCACCGGAACCGCGTCGACAACGCCGGCGACATGCCGAGACCGGTCAGCAGCGCGACGGGTGGGGCGATAAACACGGTGATGAAGTAGGCGATCAGCTGCAGGCTGTTGTAGTTCGTCCAGCCGCTCTCGGTCGGCCACTGCAGGGACAGGTACTGGATCGCGACCGAGAGGGCGTTGGGGAAGACGTCCCAGTGGACCGGGACCAGACGCTTCCACTGGCCGGTGCTGAACAGCAGGACGTAGAACACGATCCCGTTGGCCAGCCACAGCGTGTCGATGCCCAGATGCCACCAGCGGGCCAGGCCGATCGAATGCCGCCGGCCCGGCAGGCCCACGCCGTTCGGCAGCGTGATGGAATCCTGCTTCGCCGTGTAGAGCGCCTCGGGAGGCACCGGCTTCTGCACCCGGAACCAGTCCTTGCCCGGTGTCGCATGCCGGGTCCAGTACAGCCGGGGATGATCGGCGATGATCGTCACCCCCGACCGGATGATGAAGATCATGAAGAACATGTTGAGGAAGTGCTGCCACCCCACCCAGGCCGGGAACCCGACCGGCGTGTGAGCCGGCAGCTCCGAGAAGCCGGGATAACGGTGCAGGAAGTCCTGCACCCCAGGCAGCCCGCGGAGCCCTTGCGCGACAGCGACAGCGATCAGCAGCAGCAACAGGCCGATCGGGACCAACCACAACAGGTTGAACCACTTCTCCCGGCCAACACGCACCCGGGGCGCCACTCCGTACTGGGCCGGCACGCCTCCTGCCCAGTGCTCGTCAACCGAGGCATACCGGGTCGTGTCCAACTCATCGCGGAAGCTCATCCGGCTCCCCTCAGCCCCGACATCCGCGGCGGGGACGTCCTGCGGCTCGCTCCAGAACTCGGCCATGACTCGAACGTAGCCCCACCGGCAGCCGCGTCGATACGGCGGCACGGCGATGGCGCGGCTGGCCGGTCGCACCGATGAGCGCTACTCACCACTCGTTTTGAGACGGGCGGGATGGAAGACGTCGACGCGCCGACTGCACCTGCGCGCGTGCGGGGCGGCCATGAAAACCGAGCGCCGCCGCTGCTCGAGCCGGGACTTTATTCCTAACTTCCGCAGCTGTCCGAGCGCGCATTCTGAAGACATGAATGACATCGATCGTTCCTCTGAACCCCCGACTGCCAGCCCGTCTCCGAGTCATCGCGTCGTTGTTGGCGTCGACGGGTCGCCTGCCTCTGCCGCCGCGCTGAGGGAGGGAGCGCGGCTTGCCGCCGAGCGTGGAGCAGCGCTGGTAGCCGTGTCGGCGTGGCACGTGCCCGTCGGCTATGGCGGCTACCCCACCGGCTGGTATCCCGAGCTTGACGCCAAGGCGGCCCTCGACGCGACCGCAAAGGCGGTCTTCGGAGACGCAACCCCGTCCAACTACTCCCAGCTGGTGCGGGAAGGACTGCCAGCCCAAGTCCTCATCGAGGAAAGCCGCCAGGCCGAGCTGCTCGTGGTTGGAAGCCGTGGACACGGCGGCTTCGCCGGCCTCATGCTCGGCTCGGTCAGCCAGGCATGTGCCGAGTACGCGAAGTGCCCCGTCCTGATCCTGCACGGTCCAGCCGCGCAGGGGTCCCAGCCGCACCCGGCGCACTCTGTCGCGGAAGTCGGCTAAGCCAGCGCCCGCAGCGCATCCCACCAGCCTCAGCAGACGGGTTCATTCTGGCGGCCGCGGGCACGCTGGACCGGCGGCGCGGCTCCTCCAGCCGGTACAAGCGCAGCAGCTCGTGCCACCTGTCGTGTCCGAGTCGACGGAATGGCAGGGTCTCGACGCGGCCGAGCCCGCCCGGCCGACGGTGTCGGCCGCGGCGGCCTCCTCGACCACGCGTTCGAGGCCGTCTCAGCAATCGGATCAAGTCACACGTTGACCGAACGGGCGGGACCTCGATTCCATCGACCACGCGCCGCTCATCGCGCATCCATAGTCGGCAGTACCTGGTCGATCATCTGATCCCGTCCAGGACCGAAGCCACCCCGGCCAGCGGCATTCTCCGTCGACGGCTCCTCAGGCTCACCAAACCCCTCCCATACCCGCAAACATCGGGACTGCGCAGGCTCGACGGATAACGCGAGGAGTGAGATCAGAGAATGCATCCTCGAGGTTCCGGGGAGAACCGCGGGCTGCCCACGAATCGTTTCTCGCGCCCCTCCTGCCCTCCAGCCGCGGCGGCGCCGTGGGCGGGCGGCGGGGCCGCCCGCCCACTCGGGCCGCTACTCGCCGGTCGCGATGGGGATCTTGGTTGGCGCGGCGAGTTCTTTGAACGGCACGGTCACGGTGAGCACGCCGTCGCGGAACGCGGCCGTGATGCCGGCCACGTCGGCCTGTTCCGGAAGGGTGATGCTGCGGTAGTAGCTGTCGCGGCTCTCACGCACGACGTAATTACGCTTCTTGTCGTCGTCGGTCTCGTGACGGTCGGCCTGCACGACGAGCGCGTTCTGGTCGAGGTTGACGGAGATGTCCTTCTCGTCGAAGCCGGGCAGCTGCACCTTCATCGTCAGCTGCTTG
>Ga0164242_10000250_pt1 | contig 67926 bp, 57 predicted proteins | sample OricomgcompostMG_FD_108783 | JGI IMG/M metagenome (GOLD analysis project Ga0164242, IMG submission 108783) | Miracle-Growth compost microbial communities from Emeryville, California, USA - Original compost - Miracle growth compost (MG) ... | reverse complement strand
GCGCCCGAATCGTGGCTGCTGGACCTGATCCGCCGCACGCGGCTGATTCACCGGCTGCTGGTGCCGGCCGGCTGGCTGCTGGCGAGGACCGCGCGGGTGCCGCTGCGCGTGCCCGACTTCCTGACGATCCGGCGCGCGGCGCCCGCGGTTGCATCGGGCGGCGGCGCCCGGCACCGGACGCATTCGAAGCTCGGCGACGTCGTGTGGACGGTGTGCGTGCTGGCGGTCACTGTGTACGTCGCGTGGCGCGTGATCGCGTACGTGCGTACCGGCGTGTCGCTCGACGACGTGTGGCGCGTGCTCGGGCTCGGCGTGCTCACGCTGCTGCGGGTGGTGGTGCTGATCGCGGTCGCGTCGCTGATCTGGGTGCCGCTGGGCGTGCTGATCGGGCTGCGCCCGGCGCTCGCGGAAAAGATCCAGCCGCTCGCGCAGTTTCTCGCCGCGTTCCCGGCGAACCTGCTGTTTCCTGCGTTCGTGGTGGTAATCGTGCGCTTCCATCTGAACCCGGATATCTGGCTGTCGCCGCTGATCGTGCTCGGCACGCAGTGGTATATCCTGTTCAACGTGATCGCCGGCGCGAGCGCGTACCCGAACGACTATCGGGAAGCGGCGACGAACTTCCGCATCCGCGGCTGGCAATGGTGGCGTCAGGCGATGCTGCCGGGCATCTTTCCTTATTACATCACCGGTGCGATCACCGCGTCGGGCGGCGCGTGGAACGCGAGCATCGTGGCGGAGTACGTGCAGTGGGGCGACACCCGGGTCGCCGCGCACGGCTTGGGCTCGTACATCGCGCAGATGACCGCCGCCGGCGACTACCCGAAGATCATCGTCGGCATCGCGGTGATGTCGCTGTTCGTCACGCTGTTCAACCGCCTGCTGTGGCGGCCGATGTACACGTACGCCGAATCCCGGCTGCGGCTCGATTGAGGTAACGGCCATGCGCAATCCCGCAAACATCTCTGCCGATCTGCTGCCGCGGCGGCCCGCGCTCGGCGACGAAGTGCTGTCGGTACGGCACGTGAGCCACGGCTTCGACGATTACCAGAACGGACGGCTCGTGCTCGACGACGCGAACCTGTCGCTGCGCGAAGGCGAGATCGTCGGGCTGCTCGGCCGCTCGGGTTCCGGCAAGTCGACGCTGCTGCGGATCATCTCCGGATTGATCGAGCCCGGTTCGGGCGAGATCGACTGGCTCGGCCAGCCGCTGGAAGGACCGGCGAAGGGCGTCGCGATGGTGTTTCAGACGTTCGCGCTGTTTCCGTGGCTGACGGTGCTGCAAAACGTCGAATCCGGCCTCGAAGCGCAGGGCGTCGGTGCACGCGAGCGGCGCGAGCGCGCGCTCGCGGCGATCGACCTGATCGGTCTGGACGGTTTCGAGAACGCGTATCCGCGCGAGTTGTCGGGCGGCATGCGTCAGCGCGTCGGCTTTGCGCGCGCGCTCGTCGTCGACCCGACGCTGCTGCTGATGGACGAGCCGTTCTCCGCGCTCGACGTGCTGACCGCCGAGACGCTGCGCACCGATCTGCTCGACCTGTGGACGCAGGGCAAGATGCCGATCAGGTCGATGTTGATCGTCACGCACAACATCGAGGAGGCGGTGTTCATGTGCGACCGGATCCTCGTGCTGTCGTCGAATCCGGGCCGCGTGGTCGCCGAGATCAAGGTGCCGTTCCGGCATCCGCGCAACCGGCTCGACCCGGCGTTTCGCCGCCTCGTCGACGACATCTACGCGAAGATGACGACGCGCGACGTCGAGGACGCGACGAAGAAGCGTCTCGAAGTGGCGAGCCGTCTGCCGGACGTGTCGACCAACCTGATGGCCGGCCTGATCGAAACCGTCGCGGCCGCGCCGTATCACGGCCGCGCGGACATGCCGGAAATCGCGCGTTCGCTGCATCTGGAAGTGGACGACCTGTTCCCGATCGCCGAGATGCTGCAACTGCTCGGCTTCGCGGACGTGCGCGAGGGCGACGTGCTGCTGACGCCGCAAGCGCGCGTGTTCGCAGAATTCGGCACGCAGGCGCGCAAGACGATGTTCGCCGAACATCTGCTCCAGCATGTGCCGCTCGCCGCGCGAATCAGGAAGGTGCTGGACGAGCGGCCCGGACACCGCGCGCCGCGCGTGCGCTTCGAGCAGGAACTCGAAGACGTGCTGTCCGACGTGGTGGCCGGCGAAACGCTCGACACCGTGATCGACTGGGGCCGTTACGGCGAAATCTTTTCGTACAACGATCAGACCGGGATTTTCAGTCTCGCGGACGTCGAAGCCTGAACGCGGCCACGCCGCCGGCATGGTCCGCGCGGCGTCGTCAGCGGCGCAGCGGCGCCGCGTCGTCGCGCGAGCGGTCCGCCCATTCCGCGAGTTCGCTCGCGAGCACCGACAGATCGAGCGGCTTTCTCAATACGCGCACGCCGTTCAGGCCGTCGCCGATATCCGCGCCGCTGCCGTAGCCGGACATCAGCAGCACCTGCAGATGCGGCCGCTCGCGCAGCAGTGCGCGGGCGAGGTCGCCGCCGGACATGCCCGGCAGCGTGAGGTCGCTCAGCAGCACGTCGTAGCGCTGGCCCGCCGCGAGTTCGAGCGCTTCCTCGGCGCTCGCGGCCGCGCGGCAGCGCAGGCCCAGCATGCCGAGCAGTTCGCGCATCGCGTCGCGTGAAGCCGCGTCGTCTTCGACGAGAAGAATGTTCGTATGCGCGGGCGTGTCGTCGCCGCGGCACGGCGAGGCGGGCGGCGTGCCGGTCGCCGCCGTGTCTTTGGCCCGTTTGGCGAGCGCGGCCCGATGCGCGTCGATCACGCTGCGCACCTTCAACGCGAGTTCGTCGCGCCGGTACGGCTTGCTGAGCAGCGTGACGCTCGGATCGAGCTTGCCCTGATGGAAGATTTCGTTGCGCGTGTGGCCGGACGTGAACAGTACCGGCACCGGCGGCACGCGCGCCGCCGCGTGCCGCGCGAGTTCGCCGCTCTTCACCGTGCCGGGCATGATCACGTCGGTGAACAGCAGGTCGATCGACATGTCGCTCGCGATGAATTCCAGCGCGGCGTCGCCGTTCGGCGCGGTCAGCACCGTGTAGCCGAGTTGCGCGAGCATGTCGACGACGGTCAGCCGCACGTCCGCGTCGTCCTCGACGACGAGCACGGTTTCGTGGCCGCCCGTCGGCGTCGTGCGGCTCTGCGGCGGTTCGTCGGACTCGCGGTCGACGCAGCGCGGGAAATACAGCCGCACCGTCGTGCCTTCGCCGACCGTACTGTCGATCCGCGTATGGCCGCCGCTCTGCTTCACGAAGCCGAACACCATGCTCAGGCCGAGGCCGGTGCCGTGTCCGTCGGGCTTCGTCGTGAAGAACGGCTCGAACACGTGTTCGAGCACGTCGGGCGGCATTCCGGCGCCGGTATCCGACACCGAGAACACCACGTACTCGCCCGGCGACAGTTCCGGGCAGTCGCGGCACTGCGCGTCGTCGAGCACGGCGTTGTGCGCGCCGATCAGCAGCGTGCCTTCGCCGCGCATCGCGTCGCGGCCGTTGATCGCGAGATTGAGCAGCGCGTTTTCGAGCTGGTTGCGGTCCGCGAGCACGTTCCACAGGTCCCGGCCGAGCAACATGTCGATGCGGATCGTTTCGCCGAGCGCGCGGTGCAGCATTTCCGCCATCCCGGCGAGCAGCCGGTGCGGATTGACGACCGCCGGCGACAGCGGCTGGCGCCGCGCGAACGCGAGCAGATGCGCGGCGAGCTTCGCGCCGCGCGTGACCGCGTTGGCGGCCGCGGCGATGCGGCGCTGCGCGGCGGGGTGGCCCGCGAGTTCGGACGACAGCATCTGCAGATTGCCGTCGATGATCTGTAGCACGTTGTTGAAGTCGTGCGCGACGCCGCCGGTGAGCCCGCCGATCGCCTCCATCTTCTGCGCCTGCCGCAACTGATCCTCGACGGCCGCGCGCGCGGCGACCGCGTCCGCGACGCGCTGTTCGAGCGTCTCGGTCAACTGGCGCAGCGCCTGTTCGGCGACCTTGCGTTCGTGAATGTCGATCAGCACGCCCGGGAAGCGGTACGGCTCGCCGTGCGCGTCGAATTCGCAGCGGCCGTTCGCCTGCGCCCACAGATACGAACCGTCCGGCCGGCGGATCCGGTATTCGGTGCGAAACGGCTCGCCGGTGCGCAGCGCGTCGTGCATCAGTGCTTCGACCTGGGCGAGGTCGTCCGGATGGATCAGTTCGCGCATGCGTTCGCGCTTGATGCCGGCGAGCGCGCTCGCCGGCGGCACTGAAAAGGTGCGCGCGAAACGTTCGTCGCCGGTCACGAGGTCGCTGCGGATATCCCACACCGACGTGCCGAGCACCGCGCCGGTGTTCAGTGCGAGTTGCAGCCGCTCGTTGGTCTCGTGCAGCGCGGCTTCCGCGCGCTGGCGCCAGCGCTCGGTCAGCACGCGCTCGGTGGTCTCGACGACGACCGCGATCACCCCCGACGGCGCGCCGTCGTCGCCGGGCACCGGGCTGTAGTACAGGTCGAGCCACACGTCCTCGGGCTTGCCGTTGCGCAGCAGCACGAGTTCCTTGTCGCGATACGACAGCGTGCCGCCGGCGAGGCAGGTGTCCATCACGTGACGGTTGAAGTCGGCGATCTCGGGCCAGCCGAGTTCGACCGGGCAGCCGAGCAGATACGGATGGCGTCCGCCGGCGAACGCCGAGTACGCATCGTTGTAGACCATGTAGCCGTGCTCGCCCCACAGCAGCACGAGCGGGACCGGCGACGCGAGCACCGTCTGCACGGTGTTCGTCAGGCTGGCGGGCCAGCGCCCGATCGGACCGAGCGCGGTCGAACTCCAGTCGAACGCGCGGATGCGCTGCGCCATCTCGCCCTGCCAGCCGGCACAGTCGTGGTGGTCTGCGAGGAAAGACATGGCTTCGCTCCGGGCGAACGTCGGAAGGGAATTCGGGTGTCGGACATTGTAGGCGACGACGTGGCCGGTCGCCCGACACGCCGTCGCGGTGCGGGGGCAAGCCGCGTGCCCGGCGCGGCCGACGGCGGCGCCGGCGGCGGCGCGGCAACGGTGAGCCGATACGGGAATCGACGCGAGGTTCGCGGCGCCGGTTTCGGCGCCGCGTGTAGGTCGTTGATTGGACTGGAAACTGCGCGGCGCCGTCGATCCGCCCGCCGCCGGCCGGCGCTGTCGAGGTGAGGGTTTTCGGGAGCGGCGGCCGGTGAGTCGCGGCGCCGGTGCGCACGCACCGGCGCATGCCGCTTTTTACTACGACAGCGACGGTTTGCTGCCCGGCGACGTGCCGCGCGCATCGGTCGTCGAGCCGGACGGCGATTCGTCGTGGCTGGCCGGCGCGGCGGCCGCGGGCGGGTGCGCGGCCGCCGCATCGTCGCGCCCGGCGTCGCCGTTGCCGTTATCGTCACCGCTGCCGAGCGGCATGCCGATCACGAAATTGCGCTGCGGATTCGCGAGTTCGATGCCGCGCTCCGTGAAGCGGTCCAGCACGCGCCGGTTGAACTCGCGCTGCACCGACCAGCGCGCCGAATCCTTGCACTGTATCTGGCCGACGAGCGTCACGTTCGCGCCGTCCACCGCATCGACGCCCCAGTACGCGAAGTCGCTCAGAATGCCCTGGCTGAACGCTTCGTCCTGGCGCAGTTCGGTGCCGATGTCCTTCAGCGTGTCGACCGCGCGCTTCACGTCCTCGCCGTGCGCGATGACGACCTTCACCGCCGCGTTGCCGATGCCGCGATTGGTATTGTTGACGGTGGTGACGGAACTGAACGGCACCGTGTACAGCGAGCCGTCGCCGCCGCGCAGACGCACCGTGCGGATCGACAGGAATTCGACGGTGCCCGACACGCCCGCGACCGTCACCCAGTCGCCGACCTGCATCGCGTTCTCGGTCAACAGGAAGATGCCGGTGATGAAGTCCTGCACGAGCTTTTGCGAGCCGAAGCCGAGCGCGACGCCGAAGATGCTTGCGCCCGCGACCAGCGGCCCGGTGTTCACGCCGAGTTGCGACAGCGCGGTGAGCCCGACGATCACGATGATCGCGACGAGCAGCGACGTGCGCAGCATCGGCAGCAGCGTTCGCAGTCTGGCGGCGCGCACGTAGTCGCCGGCGTCGGTCCAGTTTTCGAGGCGCCGTTCGGCGGCGACGTTCGCGCTCTCCCAGATCACGACCGCGACGACGAGCGCAATCGCGATCGTCACCAGCGCCGAACTGAGCAGCCGGCCGGCCTGTGCGCTGATGAAGAACCGCCCGAGCGAAATGCCCCACGCGTGCAGCAGCAGATCGATCGTGCCGATCCAGATCGCGACCGTCACGACGCGGCGCACGATCGGGTAATAGCGATACGCGCGGCGCTGCGCGATCGTCATGTGCTCGCGGCTGCCGAGCGGATCGAACACGCGGCCGAGCGCGCCGAGCGCGACGATCGCGACCACGCGCGCGCCGAGCAGGATCGCGATCGACAGCGCGCCCGCGCGCATCAGCGCCGGATAGCCGCCGCGCACGTCGAGCGCCCACACGAACCACAGCGCCATCACGATGAACACCGCGACGGCGGCCCACACGTCGGCGAACCAGTGCGCGAGGTATTCGACCGAGCGGCTGTGGAATTTCGTATGGCGGATCGTCAGCGCGACCGGCCGGCGGCAGCGCAGGATCGCGATCGACAGCAGCAGATGGCCGACGAGCGCGATTACCTTGACGAGCGCGAGATGCGCGTCCTCGGTCATGCCGAGCCGCACCGCCGCATTCAGCGCGCCGCCGATACCGCCGACGACGACGATCCACGTCATCCAGCGCTGCGCGAACTTCGCGGACGCGTCCGACAGCGGCATCAGCCGCAGCGACGGCGTATCGGGCACGAACAGCAGCCCGCAGACGACCAGCACGATCCGGCAGACCACATAGGTGTCGATCAGGTCGCCGACGGCATCGCCGGGCGCGGCGTCGGCGGGGCCGCTCATCAGCGCCAGGATGCCGGCCGCGCACAGGCCGAATACGATGACCGGGACCAGCGCGAGGAGCGCGGCGACCAGCGCCGCGGGCAGGCGTTGCAGCAGCGTCCAGTGACGCGCGCCGAGCACGCGGTGGCGCTCGCGGCGCGCGCGTGCTTCGACGCTTTCGTGGTCCGGTTCGGCTTTGGCCGGCGTGATCGCGTCGGCGGCCGCGGTGGCGTCGGTGGTGTCAGCGGTGTCGGTGGATGCGGTGGCGCCCGGCGCGGCGGCCGCGGCGTGAGCGGCCGCCGCGGTGTCGTCGGCGGTCGCGGACGTGCCCGCGCGGTCGCTGGCCTCGTGCGCGCGCGCGGCGGCCTGCGCGCGCTGCGCGTCCTCGCTCGCCTGCGCGTGCGCCCGCCGTTCGGCGGCCTTGCGCCGGTCGTCGGCGGCACGCTCGGCGATCGACGCGATGCGCGTGCGCGGCTTGCGGACCAGCCGCCGAACCACCCACTCGATGACGAGCGCCGGCGCGAGCGTCGCGAGCATGATGCGCAGCAGGTCGACGAGCAGCGTGTGTCCTTGCGGCGTATGCAGCTTGCTGTCCCACCACGCGCGCGCCGACGAAAAGTCGGACAGCGCCGAACGCGAGTGCAGCAGACGTCGGCCGATCATTCGCGCGCTGTGCGCGGCGTGCGCGGACAGCTCGAGCACCAGACCGTTCGAGCGCAGTGCTTTGACGAGCGGCGCGGACGCACTGGCCGGCGCCGATGCCGCGGCCGGACTCGCGGCCGCCGGCGCGGACGCGGGCGTGGCGAGCGCGCCGGCCGCCGCGATCGCGCGCAGCGTGTCTTCGACCCGCGCGCGCTGCGTCGGGTTGTCGAGCACCTGTAGCGCCGCGTGCGCCTGCGCGGGCGTCAGCACGACCGGCGACGCCGCGTTGGCCGGCGCGGCCTTCGTCGCCGCATGGGCCGGCGCTGCAGACAGCGCGCAGCCGAGCGCGGCGAACAGCGCGACGAGCAGAGGGAACAGGGAGCGGGGCAGTCGGAAAGAAGAAGTCCTTGGCATGAATGGTCGTCTCGTGCGTCGATAACTTGTTGCCGGAAGTGCCGGCCACGGAGGGCGACGTGGCGAACAGTCGGGGGTGCGTCGCAAGATGCATACCTCGCGCGGACGGAGGCGTTGGGCGTGCGCAGGAAGGTCAAGTATGCCGGGGAATGCTTTCGGCGATGTTATCGGTGATATCGGCGCGCCATTTATGCAACTAACGGTCTCCATTGCGACACGACCGCGACGGGGGCGGACGGAAAAATTCGTCGCCGCGTGCGCGTTGTTGTTCGGGGCGGTGAGCGCAAGCGGCGACAGATGACCGATATCGTTGCGTGCGCAACGGGCTAAATCGGCGGCGACCATCGGGAGCGCCGCCGCATAACCGCATGCGACTGTGCCCGACACCCGCCTGCCGGTGAGCCTTTTCGGGAGCGTGCCGCCGACGCGCGCGTCACGGCGCGTTCGCGCCGAGCGCGGCGAACGCTTGCGCGAGTTCGTCCGCGTGAGTCGGACGCACGACGCGGGCGACTTCCGCGCCATCGCGCAGAAACACGAGCGTCGGCCACAGCTTCACGCGGAACGAACGGCCGAGCGGCCGGCCGGGCCCATCCTCGACCTTCAGGTGGCGTACGTCCGCACGCTGCGCGAACGCGTCGGCGATCAGCGGCTGCGCGCCGCGGCAGTAGCCGCACCAGTCGGTGCCGAATTCGAGCACGGCGGCGCCGCTGAGCGAGTCGATCTCGGCGCGCGTCGGCGCGGTCGTTGCATACGGGGCAGTGGCGCTCATGGCGGTTCCTTGCGTGTCGATGCCCGTTACGATACCGCATCGTTTCGAAGCGTTCAGCGAGAGGGAAAGGGTGGGCCGATCCGTGGCACGGTGGCGCACGAACGGCAAAGGTGAGGGTTTTCGGGAGCGCATACACGGCGTGCGGAAGCGGCCGGCGCGACGGCGCAAATGGCTTCGCGCGCGCTTCGCCGCAACGATAAAACGCATGGAAACAAGGGTTAAACGCCGCGAAGCCGATGAGTGTCGAATGAAGCCGAGGTCGCGTCGGCACGGCGCACGGCACCGCCGAAACCAGCGGTGAGGTTTTTCGGGACCTCATGGTTCGAGGCGGCTCACCGCGCGGCCGCCGCTTCGCAAGTTTGAATTTACCCCTTGTTTCAAGGCACTTTCGCTTGTGACGCGGATAGCGCCGCCGTCGTTTCGGCGCCCTTTGCGCATACGTCGTGCGCCGAAGGTGAGCTTTTCCGGGAGCGCCGCGGACCGCTCGATGGACGGCCGCACGCGATCGGTATATAACTCCACGAACGGATTCATTCGCCTCACAGGGAGAGACAACCCATCATGACTAGCGACGGTTCGCAAAAGCCGGAAACGAAGCCGCAGGAACGCCCGGACCTGGAACATCTGAACGCGGCGTTCTCGCACGTCGACGCTGGTGTGCAGTCGGGCAACATCGCGGCGGGCGCCGCGAAGGGCATTCTGTACAGCCTGATCGAAACGCTCGGTGCGTTGGTCGGCGATCCGGACCTGCCGGAACACGCGCGCGCCGGTTACGAGGGTCTGCTCGAAGCTGCGCGCGAACTGCGCGTGAAGGTGGACCGCTAAGCCGCGTCGGCGTCAGCCGCCGCTCAGCGCGGCCTTCAGTTCCACTGGCGCCGCGCCGATGTCGAGTTGCGGCGTGCCGTGCCAGTCGGCACAGCGCTGCAACGCGCGTCGCAGGTCGTTCGTCAGACGGCCGCTGACGCGCACCCCCGCCTCCAGATGCAGCGACTTCACTTCGAAGATCCGTTGCGCGCGATGCGCTTTCGCGTCGACGCGTCCGACGAGCCGGCCCCGGCTCAGCACCGGCAGCACGAAGTAACCGTATTTGCGCTTCGCCGCGGGCACGTAGCATTCGATCGCATAGTCGAAGCCGAACAGCGCATTTGCCCGCTTGCGGTCCCACACGACCGGATCGAACGGAGACAGCAGCGTCGTCACCGTCGACGCGAGCGTGCCGTTCGCCGCGTCGTCGATCAGCGCGGCGTAGTCGCGATGCACGAACGCATCGGCTTTCCAGCCTTCGACGCGCACCGGCAGCAACTCGCCCGCGTCCGCGAGCGCGTGCAGCGCGTCGGCATAAGGGCGGCGCGGCAGCCGGTAATAATCGGCGGCCCAGTCCGCGCGGACGATGCCGAGCGCGCGACAGGTCCGGCGCAATAGCTCGCCTTGTGCGTCGGCGCGCGGCGGCAGATCGCGCGCATCGTCCCAGCCAGGCAGCACGCGTTCGGCGACGTCGTACACGCGCTGGAAATGGCGGCGTTCGGCGACCATCAGTTCGCCGGTCGTGAACAGCACTTCGAGGTGCCGCTTCTCCGGCTTCCAGTCCCACCAGCCGTTGCCCTTTTCGCCGGCCGCGCGCGCGAAGTCGGCGGAGCGCACCGGCCCGTGCTCGCGGATGCGGGCGAGCAGCGCGTCGATCTCGCGACCATGTTGCTCGTGCCACGCGGCCGCGTATTTCCAGCCCATCCCGGCGGGATCGAGCATCCGGTGACGCAGCAGCCGGTAGTCCTCGATCGGCACGAAGCACGCCTCGTGCGACCAGTATTCGAACAGCCGCCGCTCGCTCAGGTGCTGGTCGAGCCACAGCGGATCGTAGTCGCCAACGCGGCTGAACAGCACGAAGTACGGACTGCGCGCGACCACGTGGATCGTGTCGATCTGTAGTTGACCCATGCGCCGGATCGCGTCGAGCACGTCGGATTTCGTGGCCTTGCGGCGCGGCGGCGCGAGGAGACCCTGCGCGGCGAGGTGCAGCGTGCGCGCGGCCGCGAGCGGCAGCGCGACGGGCGCGGGCGGGTGCCGGACCGGCGGCGCGGAGCCCGAGACAGACGATGCGCAAAGGTCACGCATGGGCGGCGGCCGCGCGCGTCGGCGTCGCGGCGAGTAATTGGTGGATCTGCGCGACGACCGCCGCGCCCTCGCCGACCGCGGCCGCGACGCGCTTGGTCGAGCCGGCGCGCGCGTCGCCGATCGCGTACACGCCTTCGACCGACGTCGCCAGATCGCACGACGATCCTTCGGGACCGTGGCCGGTCGCGACGAAGCCGTTCGCATCGAGCGCGACGCCGCAACTGCGCAGCCAGCCGGTATTCGGATCCGCGCCGGTGAAGAGGAACAGATGGCGCACGTCGAAGCGGGCGGCGCCGTTCGCACGCGGCGTTTTCACGTGCACGCGCGCGAGGCCCGCGTCGTCGTCGTCGAGCGCGTCGATTTCGGTGTGCGGATGCACGCGCACGTTCGGCAGCGATGCGATCCGGTCGACCAGATAGCGCGACATCGTCGATTCGAAGCCGCTCCGGCGGATCAGCACGTCGATATGGCGCACGTGCGACGACAGATACACGATCGCCTGCCCGGCCGAATTGCCGCCGCCGACCAGCACGACGTTCTCGTGCCTGCACAGCTTCGCCTCGACCGGCGACGCCCAGTAATAGACGCCGCGCCCTTCGAGCCGGTCGAGCCCGCCGATCGCCGGGCGCCGGTAGACCGCGCCGCTCGCGATCACCACGGTCCGCGCGCGCACGTCGCCGCTACCGGTTTCGAGCCGCCGCAACGGCTCGTCGCAATGCAGTCGGCCGACGCGCACCGGAATCGCGATGTGCGCGCCGAATTTCTGCGCCTGCACGAACGCGCGGCCCGCGAGCGCCTGGCCGGAAATGCCGGTCGGAAAGCCGAGATAGTTTTCGATGCGCGAACTCGCGCCCGCCTGGCCGCCGGGCGCGCGCGCATCGAGCACGATCACCGACAATCCTTCGGACGCCGCATAAACGGCGGTCGCGAGGCCGGCGGGCCCGGCGCCTACGACCGCGACGTCGTAGACGTGATCGCCGTCCAGTTCCGGCAGCAGGCCGAGACGGCTCGCCATTTCCGGCGGCGCCGGGCGATAGAGCACCGAGCCGTCCGGGCAGATCACGAGCGGCAGGTCCTGCGCGCGCGCCGAGAACCGTTCGATCACGCAGCAGGTGCTGTCGTCGCGCTCGTCGAGCACCGCGTACGGATGCGCGTTGCGCGACAGGAAGCCTTGCAGCGCGAGCAGCGCGGGGTCGTCGTGCCGGCCGACCAGGATCGGCCCGCCCGCGCCTTTCTCGATCAGCGACACGCGGCGCAGGATCAGCGCGCGCACGATGCGCTCGCCGAGTTCGGCCTCCGCGACGATCGCCGCGCGCAGCTGGTCGGGGCGCAGCAACAGCGCGTCGACCGGTTCGAGCGCGAGACCGTCGACCAGCGCGGGGCCGCCGGACAATTGCCCGACTTCGGCGAGAAACACGCCGCGCCCATGCTCGCCGATCGACCGTTCGCGCCCGAGGCCGTCGCGCTGGACGATCCTTACCGTGCCGGACAGCAGCACGAACATGCCGGGGCCGGTCTCGCCGGTGCTGAACAGCAACTCGCCTTCGTCCCAGTGTCCGACGTCGCCGAAGCGGCGCAGCCGACGGATTTCGTCGTCGCTCAGCACCGGAAACATCTGGTGACGGCGCGTCGCGATCGTCGAGAACGGCGCGTCGGCCGGAGGCGGCTGCGTGTCCGCATGGCGGGTGTCGGCGTCGACGATCGTGTCCATCTGACGGCTCTCCTGGTGACGCGTTCGTGCGGCTGGCGGTTCGCGTCGCGCGGCGACGCGGCGGCGGCCCAGCGCAGGTTCGCGCGGATGACGGGATGCGGACGTCGCGTTGCAGCCGCGGTCCGCGGACGGTACGTTCGCCGACGACAAAAGCCCTGCGCCGCAACGGCCGGTCAGCCGTGCGTTGCGACACGCGCATCGGCTGCGTGCTCCGCCGCAATGCATGCGCCCGGCGCGATCCGCCTACGCGGTTTTCGGCGCGACTTCGACCGGCACCTCGGCGAGCGGCCGCGCGATCAGCGGTTCGAGTGCGCGGCCGGCGTCGCGCCACGCGTCGAGCCCGCCGAGCAGCGGCACCACGTCGGCGAAGCCCGCGTCGCTCAGTTGCTTCGCCATCCACGCGGCCGACACCTCGTTCGGGCACGAACAGTAGATCACCAGCTTGCGGTCGCGCGGATACTTCGACGCGATTTCGTCCAGTTGCCGCTCGTCGGCGAACAGCGCGCCGGGAATGATGTACGGATCGAGCCGGCGCTTTTCGTGCGAGCGGATATCGAACACGACGGGCGGCGGCGCGTTCTGCATCGCAAGGTACAGATCGTCGACGGTGATGCGCGCGTTCGCGAGCTTCTTGATCAACTGACGGCGGCGTTGCCAGCGCCACGCCGCGTACAGCACCAGCAGCGCGCCGGCGATCAGCGCGGTCAGGCCGCCGACGCGGCTTGCGCCGGCGAGCAGCATATCGATCTGCGGCGCGAACAACACGCCCACGATCAGCCCCGTGCCGGCCCACAGCGCGCCGCCGATGCCGTCGAACGCGAGGAACTGGCGGTACGGCGCGCCCATCGCGCCGGCCATCGGCACCGACACGATCGACAGCCCGGGGATGAACTTCGCGAGCGCGAGCACGCGTACGCCCCAGCGTCCGAAGAAACGTTCGGTCTTTTTCACGCAGGTATCGCGCGACAACGACAGCCTGCACAGCGTCTTCAGCGTGTTGCCGCCGTAGAGCCGGCCGGCGAGGAACCAGACGCTGTCGCCGATCAGCGTCGCGAAGGTCGACAGCACGAGCACCGATGCGATCTGCTGGCCGACCGATCCCGGATGCATCGCCGCCATCGCGCCGAACAGCACGAGCGTGGGCAGCGCCGGCACGGGCAGTCCGAGCGACGCGGCGAGCACGTTCACGAACACCAGCGCGGGCCCGTATTGCGCGAGGAGGTCATGTAGCATCGGTTCAGGTACGGCGTGGTTCGCCGCGGCGGAGAAGGCGGGAGCGACTCGACGATTATGGACGCATTCGCGACGCGTGCAAGCGAATCGTTGGGCCGTCGCGGACGGCGCGAAAGCGCGGCCCGAAATCAGTCGGACGTGCAATTGAAAGCAGAACGAAAAGAATGGCGAAAGACGGCGGCCGCACGCATAACCGAAAGCGCGATCGAATGCGTGGCCGGTGGGGGAACGCGCCGCCGGAGGGCGGCGGCGAGACGGATCGCGGCGCATCGCGCGCCGTCGTACGACGAAAAAAGGCGCGCACGCTTGCCGCGTGCGCGCATCGGCGAAGTTCGCGTGTCAGCGGTTGTGCGATTCCCCCGGCAGTTCCGCGCCCTGCGCGCGGATCGCGGCGATCAGTTCGGCCGGCGTGATTTCGTAACGGACTTCGCGGTGAATGCCGGGCTTGCGCTCGTCGACCTCGATCAGCAGGATGCTTTTGCCGTCTGCCGTCGATTCGAGCCGTAGCGAACGCAATTCGCGCCCGGTCGCGGCGTCATGCTCGGTGAGCAGGGTCATGTTTCCAGAAGACCCGGTCGTGCGCATTTGATGTTGTCCTCGTGCGTAGTGTGGTCGAGTCATTGTACGGGGTCGGCCGCGCGTCGTCTGTGGACCAATGCGCGAAGACGCACGCTGCCGGCCGCCCTGCCCGGAAGGCCAGTGTAACGCGAGTGCCGGGCGTGTCGGGCCTTTTTGCGTGCCGTACAACAGGCGGCCGCGACGGGCTTGACGCGGCGGCACGAGCGCCGGTCGGGCGTTCGATACAAAAACGGCCCGCGGGGCCACGCCCGGCAGGCCGATCAAACGCTGTTGTTACCCGGTCAGCGACCCCACGCCGGCGGGCGCTGACTCACCGGATCATGGCAGGCGCTGCCGCGCGCTGTCGAGACCGGACTTACGCCGATCTTTCAGACCAATCGGCGTCGTAGACGGCGCGTCAGCATCGGCCGCAGGCACGCGCGAAAAGGCTTTATGCGTCAACGCGATGGCGACGAATCCGCCGACCTGTACACAGGTTTTTCCCCAGCAACGGTGGACAAGTTTTGGTCGCGCGACGCCGCTGCCTGCGAGACGTCACCGCGATGGAATCCGTTATCCGTCAATGGGATGCGTCGGTTGTCCGGCGTTTGCCCACAGGGCTGTCCAGAGAAACTGTGGATAAGCGCGGCCGGTGGCGCGTCGCGGATGCCCTTTGTGGCCGGACCCGCGACACGGGCGTCGTCACCCGCGTCGTCGTCAGAACAGATGCATCATCCCGACATACGCGCCGGTCTGCGATTGCCCGGCCAGCGGGCTCGTGCTCGGGTCGGTGCCGCGCGGCGTCGCGAATACCGAGAACGTGCCGTTCGCGCTGTTGCGCACGTACGCGAGCGTGCCGTACAGGAACGTGCGCCGGCTCAGGTTGTAGGTCGTGCCGACCGCGTACAGCATCGCGTGGCTTTCCGGGTCGTGCGTCGCGTCGCCCGCGCCGTCGCCGACCTTGATGTAGAAGCCGGCCGCCGTCACCGCCCAGGCCGGCGTCGCCTGCCACGTCGCGCCGAGCCAGTAGTGGTCCGCGCTGTCCGCGAGCCCGGCCGGTGTGTCGGGCGCCGCGTAGTGCGTGTACGCGGCCTGGAACTTGAACTTCTGCACGCGCAGGTTCGCGCCGACGAAGTATTCGCGCGACGCGGTGAAGATGTTGCTCAGGCGGCCTTCTGCATCGCGCAGTTCGTCATAGATGCCGCGCACGTCGAACACCGTCGAGTGATAGGTCAGCATGATGCCGTTCGAGCGCCCGAATTCGCCCGGCGCGCCGGCGTTGAAGTTGCCCGGCTGGTTGCCGAGCGAATACTGGCCCTGTATGTCGAAGCCGTGGAATACCGGGCTGTGGTACTCGACGTTGTTGCTCGTCTGCTGCCAGCTACGCCCGCGCACGAGCGACGCCGACGACACCGCCTGCTGTACGAACGGATCGAATTCCCACACGCCGTCGCTGTCGATGAACAGGTTGCGGCCCGCCTGCAACTGGCCCCAGGTCTCGCTCTTCACGCCGACGTACGCGCGCCGCGACCACAGGCGGCCGCCGCCCGTCGTGCCGTCCATGATCTGCAATGCGGTTTCGAGGTCGAAGAGGGCCGACAGGCCGCCGCCGAGATCCTCGGTGCCGCGCAGGCCGAGCATGCTGGTGCCCCAGTCGCCGCCTTCGGCGCGCCAGCGCGAGGAACTGCCGCCGGTGCCGTTCGCGATGTGATTCGTGTATTCGACGCCGCCGTCGAGGCGGCCGTAAAGCGTCACGCTCGACTGGGCGAGCGCGGCCGTCGGGCCGGCCGTCAGCAGCGCGGCGAGCAGGGTGTGGCGCAGTTTCATGAGCGGCTCTCGGGCGGGAAGCGATCAGCGATTCATGGATTCCGCGAAACACAGCTCGTCGCCGACACGCCGAGGCACGGCTGCGCGGCCATTATAGGAGCAGCGTCGAAACGCGGTCAGCCGCGCCGGGCGGGCACCGCCGCGCGCGACGACGCGCTACGCATGGCGTCGCGCCGGTCCGCGTAATCGACTGAAAGCACCGATCTTCGTGCGGGTAATCCCTGGGACGTTTCGGGATCCTCGGTATTTTTTCGCTGCGGCCGCCGCTCGCGGGACGGGTGATCGATGCGGCCGGACGTGGGGATCCGCAAGCGCCTTCCGCGCGGGTGGCCAGCGAGCCGTCGCAGCCGGTTGCTTTCATACAAATTTCGTTTGCCCGCTACCAAAATTACAGATCCCTTCCGCCGGGTGTAACAATTTGAAACAACCCTGCTCCGCTACTGTTGTTCCGGCGCGATTGAAACAAAGCGAAACATATGGAATGATATCGATTCTCATTTATAACGATCCATAACCTAGCCAGCCCGGTGCTGTTCCCGCGTTCGGGGAGCAGTGGCCTAGCCAGTGAACGTCCGCGCCTTCGCCGCTCCGCGGGATCGCTCCGCGCAAGCGCAGGCGGCCGGACTCTCGACCGGACTCTCCATGTTTAACAAGACGCCGCTTGTAAGCGCGCTCGCGCTGGCCTTTGCCGTACCTTTCGCGACGCCTGCCGCCGCTCAGACCGCTCCGCAAACCGCCGTGCCGTCCGCCGGCGCGGCTTCGTCGACGCCCGCGGCCGCCGCCGCGACCACGGTGACCACCGCGACGCCCGCCACGACCACGACCACGACCACGACGCCCGCCGCGGGCGCGACCACCACGTCGGCCGGCAACGCCACGCTGCCGACCATCTCCGTGTCCGGCGAGGCCGCGCCGCAGGACTTCCAGGCCGAACGCTCGACCGTCGGCGCGAAGACGCCGACCGCGCTGCGCGACATTCCGCAGTCGGTCACCGTCATCAACCGCTCGCTGTTGCAGTCGCAGGGCGTCACGTCGTTCCAGGACGCGCTGCGCAACGCGCCCGGCATCACGATCGGCGGCGCGGAAGGCGGCCAGATCGGCAACAACGTAAACCTGCGCGGCTTCACCGCGCAAAACGACATCTACCTCGACGGCTTTCGCGACCGCAACCAGTACTATCGCGACACCTTCGATCTCGAAGCGATCGAGGTGCTGTACGGTCCGTCGTCGATGCTGTTCGGCCGCGGTTCGACCGGCGGCGTGATCAACCAGGTGTCGAAGAAGGCGGAGCTGAAGTCGTTGACGGAGGTGTCCGGCACGCTCGGCACCGACGACCGTTACCGCACCACGCTCGACGTGAACCGCCAGATCGCCGACCACGCGGCGTTCCGCGTGAACGCGTTCGCGCAGTCGATCGGCACCGGCCGCGACGAGATGCGCGACAAGGACTACGGAATCGCGCCGACGGTGCGCTTCGGCATCGGCACGCCGACCGAGGTCACGCTGTCCGCGCTGATCCAGCACAACCGCGACATGCCGGACTACGGCATTCCCGCGCTGAACGGCCATCCGGCGCCGGTGTCGCGCAACACGTTCTACGGGATGACCGACGACCGCACGATCCAGGACGTGCAAACGCTGTCCGCACGCGTCGAGCACAAATTCTCCGATGCGTTTTCGCTGACCAACCAGACGCAGTTCTCGCACTCGCGCACCGACGCGCGCGAAACCGCGCCGGGCGCGGTGCTGACGGGGCCGCTGTCGACCAGTCCGGCGCTCAGCAACGGCAACTTCACGAACCTGCCGCTGTCGGACCTGTACGTGCGCATCGCGAGCCACGATCGCGTGATCGAGAACAACTCGCTGTACAACGACACGATGGCCCGCTACCGCTTCGATCTGGGCCCCGTCAGGAACGACGTGATCGCGGGCCTCGAACTGGGCCACGAGACCTACACGAACCAGGCGTCGACGCGCAACAACTTGCCGGTCGTGTCGCTGGTGAACCCGGTGTACACGCCGACGCCGTCGAACGTCTTCTCGACGGTCGGCAATCGCGCGGAGTCGGGCGCGAACGAGGTCGCCGCCTACGTGAACGACACGGTGTCGCTCGGCCAGCACTGGAAGGTGATCGGCGGCGTGCGCTGGGACCGCTTCCAGGCGCACATCGACAACACGATCAACGCGCCCGCGTATGCGAGTCAGACCAACTATTTCACGAGCGTGCGGGCCGGCGCGATCTACCAGCCGACCGACTGGCAGTCGTACTACGTGTCGTACGGCACGTCGTTCGACCCGTCGCTCGAAGCGCTGACCGTCACCAACAACACGCAGAACCTGAAGCCGGAAAGTACCAAGTCCTATGAAGTCGGCGGCAAGTGGGATCTGTTCGGCGGCAACCTGTCGGTGAATTCGGCGTTGTTCCAGCAGGAAATGGACAACGCGCGCACCCAGGTGTCGACGACCGAATACGCGCTCGAAGGCGACATTCGCGTGCGCGGCTTCCAGACCGGCGTCACCGGCCACATCACGAAGAACTGGCAGGTGTTCGGCGCGTACACGTACATGGACGGCACGATCCTGAAGGCGCTCGACGGCACCCAGGGCAACACGCCGGCGAATACGCCGCGCAACACGCTGACGCTGTGGACTACCTACGAAGTCACGCCGCACTGGGAGGTCGGCGGCGGGCCGACGTACATGTCGTCGCGCTACGCGGCGCCGAACAATCTGGTGGAAGTCGGCGGCTACACGCGCTGGGATGCGACGGTTGCGTATCACCAGAAGAAGTGGGACGTGCGCCTGAATCTGCTGAACCTGACCAACAAGTACTATTTCGACTCGCTGATCCAGTCGGACGGCGGTCGCTCGGTGCCGGGCATCGGCCGCACGTTGCTCGCGACGTTCGACTACCGGCTGTGATCGTCTGCGCAACAGGACAACGACGATGCTTTTGACGATTCCGCACGTATTGACGCCCGAGCAGGTGAAGGCGGTGCGCGAACGGCTCGACAACGCCGGCGACGCATGGGTGGACGGCCGCGCGACGGCCGGTTATCAGGGCGCGCCGGTCAAGCACAACCAGCAGATCGCCGAGCACACGCCGATTGCGCGCGAACTCGGCGACGTGGTGCTGGCCGCGCTCGAACGCAATCCGCTTTTCATCAGCGCGGCGTTGCCGAACCAGGTGTATCCACCGCTTTTCAACCGCTACTCGGGCGGCATGACCTTTGGTTCGCACGTCGACGGCGCGGTGCGCGTGCTGCCGAACGGCGTGAAGCTGCGCACCGACGTGTCGGCGACGCTGTTCCTCGCCGATCCGGCCGACTACGACGGCGGCGAACTCGTGATCGAGGACACCTACGGCGTGCAGCAGGTGAAGCTGCCGGCCGGCGACATGGTGGTGTATCCGGCCACGAGTCTGCATCAGGTGACGCCGGTCACGCGCGGCATGCGCGTCGGCTGCTTCTTCTGGGTACAGAGCCTCGTGCGCAGCGACATGCAGCGCGCGCTGCTGTTCGACATGGACACCGCGATCCAGCGGCTCAATGCGACCGGCGCGGACGACGCGGCGCGCCGCAGCCTCGTCGGCTGCTATCACAACCTGTTGCGCGCATGGAGTGAAACGTGAGTAGTCCGGAAGTCGTCGATCCCATTGCCGCGCTGCGCGCGGACCGCGCGAAGCGTTCGCGTCGCGCGACCTTCATCAAATGGCTGCGCAACGTGCACGGCTGGGTCGGCCTGTGGGGCGCGGCGCTCGGCCTGCTGTTCGGTGCGACCGGCTTCTTGCTGAACCATCGCGGCCAGCCGCTGCACGTGTCGACCGGCGCGCCGCAGGTCCAGATGATGCAACTGAAGATGCCGAACCCGGTGCCGCACACGCCGCGCGAATTCGCGGACTGGCTGCGCGCGCAGAACGGGCTCGCGGTGCCGCAGAAACTCGGCCGCGTGCAGAAGGAGCCGAGCCGGCCGGTCGCGTGGGGCGATCGCGAAACGGTCCAGCCCGAGCATTGGCAACTGATGTTCACCGCGCCGACCGGCAACGTGGTCGTCGAATACTGGGTCGGCAACGATTACGCGACGCTTAAGCGCAGCAGCAATTCGCTGCTCGCGACGGTGGCGAACCTGCACAGGGGCGTGGGTATGAGCATCGGCTGGGTGCTGTTCGTCGACACGTTCGCGGGCGCGATGATTCTGCTGTCGCTGACCGGCGTGCTGCTGTGGACGGAACTGAACCGGCGCAAGACCGTCGGTGCGGTGCTGCTGATCGGATCGATCATCGTGGCCGCGTGCGCCGCGCTCGCGTAGCGCGGACCGCCTCCGCGCGTTGCGCGCGATCGACACGACGACACGAACGGGCCGAGGCCCGTTCTTTTTTTGCGTGTCGCCATGAGGCACGGCGTTGCGTGCGCAAACGTTTGGCTTGCCGCGTTTAGCGCGGGTGCGATGGCGGATCGCGCACGATACGCAAAAACGCTTCAGACCGCGCGGGCGCGATGCGCGGGTTCGTTCATCGATCGGTCATAGTCCGCGCACCATAATCGCGGCTCGAATAACGACCGTTGCGTCGAACGCGTGCCGAGGCCGATGGCCGACAGAGCGCGCGGCGGCGTGACGGTACCGGGGAATCGTATGACCATCCGCCATCGCATCACGTTACTGGTCGTCCTGATGTTCGTCGCACTGATGACCATCGGCGGCTATGCGGTCTATCAGGCCCGCCGCAGCGCCGCCGAAGTGCGCTCGGTCACGCAGGGCGTCGTGCCGAGCGCGCTCGCCTCCGCCGATCTCGTGTCTCAACTGCAGGACGTGCAACTCGCGACGATGACGCTCGTCTACGCGCCGGACGCGAACATGGCCGCGCAGGCGCAGGCCCAACTGAAGGCGAAGCAGAAGACGCTGACCGACGCGCTCGACCTGCAAGGCAAGGCCGCCGCGAGCCACGCGCAGGTCGGGCTCGTCGCGCAGGCGCGCGAGAGTCTCGCGAACTATTTCTCGGCGATCGCGGAAACCGCGAAGATGAAGGCCGACGGCAAGGATGCGCTGGCGCAGGCCTTCCTGTTCGCGGACGTCGCCGAGTACCGCAACGAACTGGAAGGCATCGTCACGACGCTGCGCGTCGAAAAGAACCGCCAGAAGGACGACGCGATCCATGCGCTGAACGCGAACCTCGCGACGACGACGACCGCGATCGCGGGCGTGACCGGCGGCGCGGTGCTGCTGCTGTCGGTGATCGGCCTGCTGCTGTATCGCCAGATCACGCGCCCGCTCACGCGGATGCAGTCGATGATGAGCGAGATCGCGTCGAGCCAGGATTTCACGCGCCGCGTGCCGGTCGGACGGTTGGACGAAATCGGCCGTTCGATCGTCGCGTTCAACGGGATGATCGAAAAAATCCAGCAAAGCTCCGCGCAACTGAAACGCAAGACCGCCGACATTCAGGCGATGTTGCAGAACATGCAGCAAGGCATCCTGACGATCGTCGACGGTGCGCGGGTTCATGCCGAGTATTCGGCGTATCTCGAAGCGATCTTCGAGACGCAGCAGATCGCCGGCCAGCCGGTGATGGACCTCGTGTTCTCGCACGCCGGTCTCGACGCGGACACGCTCGCGCAAATCGACGCCGCGATTCACGCGTGCCTCGGCGAGGACAGCATCAACTTCGCGTTCAACCAGCATCTGCTCGTGAACGAGATCACGCGCACGCTGCCGGACGGACGCCGCAAGATGCTCGACCTCGACTGGTCCGCGATCACCGACGAGACCGATACCGTCGTGCGTCTGATGCTGTGCGTGCGCGACGTGACCGAACTGCGCGAACTGGCGGCCGAAGCGGGCGAGCAGAAGCGTCAACTGGAAATCATCGGCGAGATTCTCGCGGTCGGCGAGGAGAAGTTCCATCGCTTCGTCGAAAGCTCGACGGGCTTCATCCACCAGAACGAGCGGATCATCAACCAGCACGCGTGCCCGGACGGCGACGCGCTCGCGGAACTGTTCCGCAACATGCACACGATCAAGGGCAATGCGCGCACGTATCGCTTCCAGCATCTGACCGGCGTCGCGCACGAAGCCGAGCAGCGCTACGACGCATTGCGGCGCGGCGCACACGACGGCGGCTGGGACCCGCAGGCGCTGATCGACGACCTCGCGCGCGTGAAGGAGGCGCTGACGCACTACGCGACGATCAGCGAAGTGAGCCTCGGGCGCCGGTCCGCCGTGTCGCCCGGCGGCGACACGAGCCGCTACGTGAGCGTCGAACGGGCGTCGCTCGACGCGACGCTGCGCCAGCTCGATCAGGCCGACGCGGGCGACCTGAAGTCGTTGCAGGCGATGCGCGACGCGGTGCGCGGCACGCTGCGCCTCGTCGGGACCGAACGCGTCGACGACCTGCTGTCCGGCGTGCTCGATTCGCTGCCGTCGCTCGCGAAGGAACTCGGCAAGGCCGAGCCGGTCGTGCGCATCGACGATCACGGCTACCGTCTGCGCAGCGAGGCGGGCCCGACGCTGACCAACGTGTTCATGCATCTGCTGCGCAACGCGATGGATCATGGCATCGAGACGCCGGACGAGCGCACGGTGCATCACAAGCCGGCGGCCGGCACGATCCTGATCGACGTGAACGTCGCGGCCGGCGACGGCGCGCTGCAGATCGCGCTCGGCGACGATGGCCGGGGCCTCGCGCTCGCGCATATCCGTCGGATTGCGGTCGAGCGTGGATGGATCGACACCGGCGCCGACATCGACGACGACACGATCGCGAGCTTCATCTTCCGGCCGGGCTTCTCGACGGCCGGCGCGGTGACGGACATCTCGGGACGCGGCGTCGGCATGGACGCGGTGCGCGACTTCCTCGTGCGCGCGGGCGGCCGCATCGCGCTGCAGTTCGTCGACGGCAAGCGCGGCGCGCCGTATCGACGCTTCGAGACGATCGTCACGCTGCCGGGACGCTGGGCGGTCGGCGCCGCGGGCGGCGCGTCGGCAACCCCTGCGCAGGCGCTGGCGGCGCGCTAATCCGGAGAGTTCGAGTGGCAGCAGCACAGCATGGAATGACCGCGGCGGCGTTCGTCGTCGCCCTGGTTGCGGTCGCGGCGTTCGTCGCGGCCGCGTGGTGCGCGCGCGTGCAGGTCCGGCGCGCGGCGCGCTGGCGCGCGCAGGCGGACGAACGGCGCGACGCGCTCGCGCAGGCCGAAGCACGGCACCACGCGCAACAGGACGAAACGGCCCGCGAGCGCGACGCGCTGGCCGACGAAGCAGCCCGTCTCGCCGACGATCTCGCGCGCCAGAACGCGCAGCTCGTCGTGCTGCGCGGCGAACTCGACCACGCGCTCGCACGCGGCGCCGACGCGTTGCAGCGCACGTCGCACATCGCCGGCGAGGCCGCGCGCCTGAAGCGCTTCGCGGACACGTTCGAGCGCTGGCACGAGCAGATGACTTCGCTGATGGCGCAGAACCGCGAGATGCATCGGAAGAACCAGGAACTGTCGTCGATCGTCAGCCACGTGCTGATCGTGTCGCTGAACGCGTCGATCGAGGCGGCGCGCGCGGGCGCGGCCGGCCGCGGCTTCTCGATCGTCGCGGGCGAGGTGCGCTCGCTGGCGGCGCGCTCGCAGGAACTGTCGAAGAGCTATCGCGACAGCCTGAACCGCAACGATCTCGTCACCGCGGCGACGTTCCAGGACATTCAGGCGGGCGGCAAGATGATGGCCGCGTCGCTCGCGAGCGTCGAAGCGCTCGCGAACCAGTTGCATGGCGCGTTCGAACAGGCCGCCGGATGATCAGCGAACGCGCGAAGGACAGTTTCGGCCGCATTTTCGCGGGCGCGGCCGCGTCCCGCCTGCCGGTCGCGGACGGCCACGCGTGCGAGATCGTCGAGCGGCACGGCGAGCCGCCGCACGGCGCGCAGATCGTTGTCCTGACGATTTCGTCGATGCAGTTTCGTCTGCTGCTGCTGCTGCATTTCGACGACGATGCCGATATGCGCGACTACTACGCGAGCGATGCGTCGCGGCCGGTGGACGACGCGTTCATGGAGGTCGCGAACCTGTGTTGCGGCGCGATCAATCAGCAGTTGATCGCGCATTTCCCGGACCTCGGCATGTCGACGCCTTACCGGTTGACGAGCCACTGCGTGCCGTATCTCGCCGAACTGCAGCCGGACCACGTTGCGTCGTACGACGTGTCGATCAACGGCGCGGTGCGCGTCGGCGCGACGCTGTGCGTGTGCGCGGGCGCGCCGCTCGACTTCGTCGCCGACGACGCCGTTGTGGCCGTCGCGAGCCACGACGGCGGCGAACTCGAACTGTTTTGAGCGACCCTGCACGCGGCGATCCGGGAAAGCCGAGATGACGACGACGAGCCCGCTGACGAGCAGGATGCTGGTGCTCGACGCGCGTCGGCGGCGAGCCCGACGGGATCGGCATCGCACACGGGTTCGGCGTGCATGTTTGCGCGCGCGCATCGCGGTGCCGCTTTTCATCGACCATCGGCATCGCTCCGTCCGGTTCGGCCTGGGCCTTTGCTACCGGCTTTCGGGGCCCGGCGCGCCGCGCGACGTCTTGGTCGACCCGCGCTTCGTGCTCAGCGTCGACCGGTTGCCGGAGGACGTCGACCACCGCGGCGAGATGATTTTTTTGAAGCAGGCGCCGCGTGTCGGCGCACAAGGACTGACGCAAATGGCAAAGATTCTGGTGGTGGACGACTCGGGCACGGTACGCGACGAAGTCGCCGGCTTCCTGCGGCGCAACGGCCTCGACGTGGAGACGGCCGTCGACGGCAAGGACGGGCTCGCGAAGCTGCGCGCGAATCCGGGCGTGAAGCTCGTGGTCAGCGACGTCAACATGCCGAACATGGACGGCCTGACGATGGTCGAAAAAATCCGCGGCGAACTCGGCAACGGCGCGGTCAACGTCATCATGCTGACGACCGAAAGCAGCCCGGCGATGAAGGAACGCGGCAAGGCGGCCGGCGTGAAGGGCTGGATCGTGAAGCCGTTCAAGGGCGACGCGGTGCTGGAGACGTTTCGGCGGCTCGCGGGGTGACGCGGCGGCGGGCGGCGGATCGGCCCCGGGTCGTCGGCGCGCTCGGCTCGGCTCGGGTCGGCAGCCGCTGACCGTAACCGCCAGCGGGCCGGGGCGCGCCGCTCGCCGTCACGGCTGACCCGCTCGCGGGTCGTCGTCGCCGAGGCGTCGGACGAGGTAATCGATCAGCGCGCGCAGCTTCGGCGGCATGAACCGGTTCGGCGGATACAGCAGCCACACCGGCCCGAGGTACGCACGAGGCTCGAAGGTCCAGTCCGCGAGCACCTCGACCAGTTCGCCGCGACGTAGCGCGTCGGCGGCCGCGAAGTCGGGCAGGCTCGCGATTCCCCAGTTTCCCAGCGCCGCTTCGAGCCGCGCGCCCGCGTGGTTCGCGAGATAGCGACCGCTCACTTCGACCGTCTGGGTACGGGCGCCGCGACGCAGGCGCCAGCGCGGGTCGTCGGCGGACTCGCCGAGCGGCAGACAGTCGTGTTGCGCGAGGTCGCGCGGCGCGCGCGGCGTGCCGCGCGCCGCCAGATACGCGGGCGACGCCGCGAGCAGCCAGCGTACGCTGCCGAGCCGCCGCCCGGCGAGCCCCGGCGACGGCGTGCGCGTGACGCGGATCACGAGATCGACGCCGTCGCGCAGCGGATCCACGTCGCGGTCGGTGAAATTCAGTTGGACGTCCACGTCGCCGTATTCGCGCAAAAAGTCCGGAATCAGCGGGTGGATCACGGTTTTCGCATACGCGGTCGGCGCGCTGACGCTGACGCGCCCCTGCGGCCGGCCCGATTGCCCCGCCGCATCGACGGCGCCGGCCGCCGACCCGAGCATGTCCCGACAGTAGCGATAGACGTCCGCGCCCGCGTCGGTCACGCGGACCTGGCGCGTCGACCGCTCGACGAGGCGCGCGCCGAGCGCTTCCTCCAGCCGCTTGATCTGGCGGCTGACCGTCGACGGCGTGCTGCCGAGCTGCCGCGCGGCCAGCGAGAAATTGCCGGTCTCGACGACGCGGGCGAACGTCGCCATGTCGGGCAGCAGCGCAAATAGCTCGGTCGGATTCATCGTGGGATGCCGGTTCGCGTGGATCTGTGCATTCGCGACATAAAAGCTGTGCGCGACGACCCGATTATCGTGCCGGACGCAACGCCGGACAATAAGCGCGTCACGACGAACGGGGAATGCAATGCCGGACCAACACCCACGATGGCTGCGCGGGACCGATCTGCTGCTGCTCGCGGTCGCGCTGGTGTGGGGAACGAGCTATGGGGTCGTCAAGCACGCGCTTGCGTTCTATCCGGTGCTCGGGTTGCTCGCGCTGCGCTTCGGCATCACGTTCGTGCTGCTGTCGCCGGCGTTGCGGGCACTGCGCGGCGCGCGGCTGTCGTCGCTCGCGGGCGTGTTCGTGGCCGGCGCGTTGCTGTTCGGGATCTTCCTCGCGGAGACGTTCGGTGTGCTGCTCACGCAGGCGTCGAGCGCGGCGTTCCTGATCAGCCTGTGCGTCGTGCTGACGCCGCTCGTCGAATGGGCGCTGCTGCGGCGGCGTCCGACGCGCGCCGAGTGGGTGGCGGCCGCGCTGTCGCTCGTCGGCGCATGGCTGCTCGGCGGCGGCCGCTTCGCGCCGGGACGCGGCGACGCGCTGGTGCTGCTCGCGGCGCTGCTGCGCGCGCTGAACGTCTGCGTGACCAAACGCGCGATGCGCGATCCGGCGTTGAAGCCGCTCGCGGTGACCGCGGTGCAGGCCGGCTTCGTGTCGTGCGGCAGCATCGTGATGGCGCTGGCGTTCGCGCCGGCGCAGTGGCGGCCGCTGCCGTCGTTCGACGCGCATCCCGCGTTCTGGATCAGCATGCTGTATCTGGTGATCGCGTGCACGCTGTTCGCGTTCTTCGTGCAGAACTACGCGGTGAGCCGCAGCAGCCCGACCCGCGTCGCGTTGCTGATGGGCAGCGAGCCCGCGTTCGGCGCGCTGTTCGCGTGCGTGTGGCTCGGCGAGCGGTTGCCGGTGAGCGCGTGGCTCGGCGGCATGCTGATCGTCGCCGCGTCGCTGCTCGCGACGGTGCGGTGGCGGCGTGCGCCGGCGGACGCGGCGACGTCATGGAAGACGCTCGGGCGGGCTTCGGCGGAGTAGCGTGGGGCGCACGCGCGGGTTCGGGGTCCCGGCGGTTCGTACGGGTCGTACGCCGTTGCGGCCGCATGCGGTCGGCCGAAGCGCGCGTTGGCCGGCTCCGCATCGATCGGCATCGATCCGCGATCACCATCGCCGCGCAAGGCAATTTTCTTCAATACCGGCCCGCGTCGCTCCCGTACGCTCGCTTGCGCATTCATCGCAACGAGTCTGTCGAGGAGCACCGTGAGCAATTCCGTTTCGATGGCCGCGTTCGCGCTCGCCACGTCCATCACGCCGGGTCCGGTCAATCTGGTCGCGCTCGGCGCCGGCGCGCGCTACGGGCTGCGCGCGAGCCTGCCGCACGTGGCCGGCGCAACGGCCGGCTTCGTGCTGCTGCTGTTGTTGACCGGCCTCGGTCTGCACGAACTGACGGCACGCTGGCCGGCCGTCACGCATGCGATCCGCTGGCTCGGCGTCGCGTTCCTGCTGTACGTCGCGTACCGGCTCGCCGCCGACGACGGACGGCTGACCGAAGCGCACCGCCGCGGCGGTCCGTCGATGCTCGTCGGCGCGTCGATGCAGTGGCTGAATCCGAAGGCGTGGCTCGCGTCGATCGCGGGCGTCGGCGCATTCGCAGCATCCGGCGAACGCGCGGCGCTCTGGCAGTTCGCGGCGATCTACTTCGTCGTCTGCTTCGCGTCGATCGCCTGCTGGGCTTGGGCCGGCGCGTCGCTGCGCCACGCGATGCGCGAACCGGCGCGCGTGCGCTGGATGAATCGCGCGATGGCCGTCTTGCTGGCGGCGAGCGCGGTTTATCTGATGGTGTGATGAAGCTCGCGGCGTGGCGAACAGCATCGCCATCACGACGCCGAACCAACCCGGCGACTCGCGCCGATCCCGCCGTTCACCCGCGATACTGCCCCGGCGTCGCCGCGACGAACTGCCGGAACGCGCGCTGCAAATGCGCCTGGTCCGCGAATCCCGCTTCGGCGGCGACATCGGCGATCGCGCGGCCGCGCCGCAACTGCGTGCGGCTGAACTCGATGCGCCGGTTCACCATGTACGCGTGCGGCGTCATCCCGTAGCGGGCCTTGAACGCGCGCACCAGGTACGACGCGGACAGGTTCGCTGCCTCGCAGATATCGTCGAGCTTCAGCGGTTGCGTGTAGTGGTCGTCGATGTATTCGGCCGCGCGCGCGAGCCGGTGGTTCGGCTCGCGGCGCGGCGCCGGCGCGGGATTGAGCGTTTGCTGCAACGTCGAGAAGTAGCCGACCGCCGCGCCGTGCTTTTGCAGCGTGTCCGCGTGCGGGCTGATGAGCAGTGCATAAAGCCGGTTGAGGCCGTCGAACAGGTCGCGCCGCATCGTCCACGTGGCGAGGAACGGGCGAAACGCGCGCTCGTCCGCGAAGCCGGCTTCGTGTTGCAGCGACGCGAACCACGCGACGTCCAGATAGAACATCCGGTACGACCACGCGGCGGATTCGGTCGGGTTGCACGCGTGCACCGTGTCCGGATTGACGATGACGACGGCGCCCGCGCCGATCGGCTCGACCGTGTTGCCGTTCAGGTACGCGCTATGACCGCCCGTCACCGCGCCGACCGAGAACGTGCGATGCGCATGACGGCCGTAGCGGACCTGGCGGCCGTCGGCGATTGCGCGCGCCTCGATGAACGGCAGCGCGTCGTCGCGCCAGAAGACGGGGAGAGCGGCGGATGAGGGCACGGTGCACTACCTCGGTGGAGCGGTGCGCGTCAGTGTAGTACGCGATGAGGCGTGCGGTGGTGATGGCGCGTGGTTCGGGTCGACGCGTCGCATCGAGGATACGTGTGGATCATCCTTACGTGTTCCGCTCATGCGCTGCCGAGCGCGTCGCGCATCTTGACGACGAATTTCTCGGTCACCGCCGGCAGCGTGCGGCCGCGTTTCTTCACGATCGCGATCGGCCGCGCGAACGCCGGGTCGTCGATCGCCTTCACGACGAGCCCCGGTTCCGCGCGCACCTCGCGTGCCGTTTCGGGCAGGATCGACACGCCGAGCCCGCCGCGCACCATCGCGACGGCGGTCATCATGTAGGTCGGCTCGCAGGTGATGTCGAGCGCGCCGGCCGTCTGGTCGAGCGCCGCATCGACGACCGCCCGCACGCTCGTGCCGCGCGCGGTCAGCACGAGCGGCAGCCGCGCGAGATCGGCGCGCCCGACGCGCCGCTTCGTCGCGAGCGCATGCGCGCGCGGACACACCGCGACGAGCCGGTCGACGCCCGCGTGCAGTACTTCCAGTTCGGGATCCGGCACGTCGCCGCCCGTCAGGCCGATATCGGCTTCCTCCGTCCGCACGAGCGCGTTGACCAGGCTCGCGACCCCGTCGCGGATCTGGAACGATACGCGCGGCACGTCGCGCTTCATCGCGATCAGCAGTTCCGGCAGCACGCTCGCGGCGAAGGTCGGCAGGCACGCGACGCGGACCGCGCCGCTTTCGCCCTGGCCCAGCGCGCGCGCGTCGCGCAGCACGTTCTCCATATCCGCGAGCGATTTGCGCAACAACGGCAGCAGTTCGCGGCCGGTCGGCGTCAGCGCGACGCGGCGGCTATTGCGGTCGAAGAGCCGCGCGCCGATCGTCTCCTCCAGCCGGCGAATCTGCACGGTCAGCGCCGGTTGGGACAGACAGAGCCGCTCGGCGGCGCGCGTGAAACTGCCCGCGTCGGCGACCGCGACGAGCGCGCGGATATCGCGTAAGTTCAGATCCATTCGGTTTTGTAATGGCTGCGATCAAATCATTTCAATTGTGTAATCGACGCCCCGACCTTACGCTCGGCCCCATCAAAAAACAAGCTCGGGAGACACACTCATGCTGGCACTGCTGGGGCTCGCCACCATCGTCGTACTGCTCGGCGCGATTCTTTCGAAACGAATGTCGCCGCTCGTCGCGCTCATCATCGTGCCGATCGCGGCGGCGCTGATCGGCGGCTTCGGCTTTTCGACCAGCCGGTTCGTCATCGACGGCCTGAAGGGTCTCGCGCCCGTCGTCGGCATGTTCGTGTTCGCGATCCTGTACTTCGGCACGATCACCGACGCGGGCACGCTCGACCCGATCATCGACCGCATCCTGCGCGCGGTCGGCACGAAGCCGACCCGCATCGTGATGGGCACGACGCTGCTCGCACTGCTGGTGCACCTCGACGGCTCCGGCGCGGTGTGCTTTCTGGTGACGATTCCCGCGATGCTGCCGCTGTACGAGCGCCTGAACATGGACAAGCGCGTGCTGGCCGCGGCCGTTTCGCTGGCGGCGGGCATCAATTTCCTGCCGTGGACGGGACCGATGATCCGCGCGTCCGCGTCGCTGCACCTGCCGGTTTCCGCGCTGTTCAATCCGCTGATTCCCGTGCAGGGCATCGGCATCGTGTTCGTATTTGCGACCGCGTACTGGCTCGGCCGCCGCGAGGAAAAACGTCTCGGCTATTCGCGCGCGAGCGGCGCGATTCCGATGCCCGAGCGCAAGCTCACGCCCGACGAACAGGCGCTGCGCCGCCCGCGCAACTTCGGGTTCAACGTCGCGCTGACGGTCGTCGTGCTCGGCACGATGGTCGTGATGGGCGAGAGGGTGCCGCCCGCGATCATGTTCATGGTCGGCCTGTGCGTCGCGCTGATCGTCAACTATCCGGACGTCGACATGCAGCGCGCGCGCATCGACGCGCACGCGCGCGCCGCGCTGATGATGGCGGGCATCCTGCTCGCGGCCGGCGTGTTCACCGGCATCATGCAGGGCAGCGGCATGCTGAAGGCGATGGCGCAGGCGGCCGTCGGCTTCGTGCCGCCCGCGATGGCGGGACACATTCCGGTCGTGCTCGGCGTGTTGTCGATGCCGCTGTCGATGCTGTTCGATCCCGATTCGTTTTACTTCGGCGTCCTGCCGGTGATCGCGGAAGTCGCGTCGCAACTCGGCGTGCCGGCGGTGCACGTCGGCCAGGCGGCGCTGCTCGGCCAGATGACGACCGGCTTTCCGGTGAGCCCGCTCACGCCGGCGACGTTCCTCGTGGTCGGCCTGTGCGGCATCGATCTCGCCGATCACCAGAAGTTCACGTTCCCGCTGCTGTTCGCGGCGTCGATCGTGATGACGGTCGCCTGCGTCGTGCTCGGCGTGTTTCCGCTGTGATCCAGGCGAGGGGCGACATGAGTTCCGATACTTCCATACCCACGCGAACCGCCGTGCGCATCGGCGCGGGCGCCGGCTACTCGGGCGATCGCATCGAGCCGGCGGTCGAACTCGCCGAACACGGCGCGCTCGACTACCTCGTTTTCGAGTGCCTCGCGGAACGGACGATTGCGATCGCGCAACAGGCGCGCCGCCGCGATCCTGACGCCGGCTACGATCCGCTGCTCGACGCGCGCATGCGCGCGGTGCTGCCGGCCGCGGCGGCCCGCCGCGTACGCATCGTGTCGAACATGGGCGCCGCCAACCCGCGCGCGGCCGCGAGAAAGACCGCGCGCATCGCGCGCGAACTCGGCCTGAACCACCTGAAGATCGCGGCCGTCACCGGCGACGACGTGCTCGACGTGGTGCTGCGCTCGCAACTGCGCTTCGAGGAAAGCGGCGACGACGTGAGCGCGTACGCGGATCGCATCGTCGCCGCGAATGCGTATCTGGGCGCGGCGCCGATCGTCGGCGCGCTGGCGGCCGGCGCCGACGTCACGCTGACCGGGCGCGTCGCGGATCCGTCGCTGTTCGCGGCACCGTTGATCCACGAATTCGGCTGGCGCATGGACGACTGGCGCGCACTCGGGCAGGCGACCGTCGTCGGCCATCTGCTCGAATGCGCGGGCCAGGTCACCGGCGGCTACTTCGCCGACCCCGGCTGCAAGGACGTGCCGGGCCTCGCGCGTCTCGGCTTTCCGCTCGGCGAGGTGAGCGCGGACGGTGCCGTCGTCGTGACCAAGGTGGCCGGCGCCGGCGGAATGGTGACCGAAGCGACCTGCAAGGAGCAGTTGCTGTACGAGATCCACGATCCGGGCTGCTACTTTCAGCCCGACGTCGTCGCCGATTTCACCCAGGTGCGCGTCGAGCCGCACGGAAGCGACCGCGTGCGCGTGAGCGGCGGGCGCGGGCGCGCGCGCACCGATACGCTGAAGGTGTCGGTGGCGTACGTCGACGGCCATATCGGCGAAGGGCAGATTTCCTATGGCGGGCCGGGCGCGCTCGCGCGCGCGCGGCTCGCAATCGAGATCGTGCGCGATCGCCTCGCGATGACCGGCGTCCGCGCGAGCGAACTGCGCTTCGATCTGATCGGCGTGAACGCGCTGTACGGCGATGCGCTCGCCGCCCGTCATCCGGACCCGTACGAAGTGCGCGTGCGCGTGAGCGGGCGCGCGCAGCACGCGAGCGAGGCGGCGCGAATCGGCAACGAGGTCGAGACGCTCTATACGAACGGTCCGGCCGGCGGCGGCGGCGTGACGAAGGCGACGCGCGAGGTGATCGCGGTGCAGTCGGTGCTGCTCGCGCGCGAGCACGTGACGCCGGTGTTCGAATTCGTGGAGGCGGGCGATGAAACTGCGTGAACTGGCGCATGGCCGCACCGGCGACAAGGGCAACACGCTGAACGTGTCGGTGATCTGCTTCGATGCGAAGCACTACGCGCACCTTCGCGCGCAGTTGACGCCCGCGCGCGTGAAGGCGCACCTCGCCGACGTGGTGAAGGGCGACGTGCTGCGCTACGAGTTGCCGCTGCTGGGCGCGTTCAACTTCGTGCTGCGCGATGCGCTCGGCGGCGGCGTCACGCGTTCGCTCGCGCTCGACGCGCACGGCAAGTCGGTCAGTTCGGCGCTGCTCGATATCGACGTGGACGCGCCGCCCGCGCCGTGACGACCGCGGCGCACGCGTTCGCATCGCCGCCGCTTCGACGTGGAAGCAGATGTACCGGCCGACGGCCGACCGCAGCCGCACCCGGCCAGCGCCGCGCCCCCCAAGCACCTCACCACGGCCTCATCCGCTCGACCACGCGGTCGCGAAGCACGACCGCATGCAGCAGCGCACCCGCGACGTGCGCGCAGATCAACGCGAACAGCACCCACGCGAGCACGCCGTGCACGTCGCCCATCGCATGCCCGAACGACGAGCCGGTCGTCGCCAGCGCGGGCAACGGCAGCGCCGACACCAGCTTGACCGCCCAGCCGCGCGACGACGCGTTGATCCAGCCGAGCAGCGGCACCACGATCAGCAGCGCATACAGCGCGAACTGCGTGAGCCCGGAGACGACGCGCAGCGGCCGCGCGATGTCGAGCGCCGGCGGCCGGTGCGTCGCGCGCCACACGACGCGGCACACCATCGCCGCGAGCAGCGACGTGCCGACCGCCAGATGCCAGCCGATCAGGCCGACCGGCCGCGTGTCGCGATGCACATCCGGCATCGTCCAGCCGAGCACGAACTGCGCCGCGACGAGCGCGACGACGAGCCAGTGAAGAAAGCGCGCGACGCCGTCGTAACGGCCGGTAGTCGACATGGTGACCTCTGCGCAATCGGAAGCGGAAGGGAAGGCGATTCTACAGAGCCGATCATTATGGAAATATTAAGACGCCGGTCACACGCGCTGGTCACCCAGTTGTTCGAGCACGTCGAGCACGTGTTGCGTCGAACGCTCGACCTTCTTCGCGTGCGCGATGCCGAGGCGTCGCCATAGCGCCGGGCGCAGCGGCCGCACGACGGTCGCCGTGTCGCGGTCGGCGGCCGCGCCGTCCTCGACCGGCAGCAGCGCCGCGCCGTAGCCCGCGGCGACGAGGCGCCGGGCGGCGTCGTTGTAGTTCAGTTCGATGCGCGCCGCCGGCCGCTGTCCGCCCGCGGCGAACCATTCCGACGTCAGCCGCGACAGCCGCGTGGTCGAATCGTTGAGGATCAGCGGCTTGCCGGCAAGCCACTTCGGCGTGATGCGGGCCGGGCATGCCCATCCGGCCGGCATCACGGCCATCACCGGGTCGCGCCGCCACGGCCTGATCGCGAGCCCCGCGATGGCCGGCTGCGGCAGCGCGACGAGGCCGATATCGAGCGAGCCTTCCGACAGCCGGTCGAGCGTATCCTGCGACGTCAGCACCGCGACCTGAACGTCGATCGCCGGATGCTGGCGGCCGAGCACGTCGAGCGCCTGCGGCAGCAGGTGCGCGATCGCGCCCGTCGACGCGCCGAGCCGCACGCGGCCCTCCAGCCCCGCGACCTGCCGCCGGACGTCGTCGAGCGTCTGTTCCGCATCGGCCAGCAGGCGCCGCGCCCTCGCGAGCAGCGCTTCGCCGATCGCGGTCGGCTGCACGTGTCCGCGCCGGCGCGACAGCAGCGGCGCGCCGACGCGCTCCTCCAGTTCCTGAACGTGCAGGCTCACCGTCGGCGCGGCGAGGTGCAACACGCGTGCGGCCTGCGCGAACGAGCGGTGTTCCGCGATCGTCATCAACGTGCGCAGGCGGTCGAGGCTGATCTCTCTCATACCGGTTTTTACAGGTTAGAAAAAACTGAATGTCGGGTTCGGAAAGTTCAACTTTTCATATTGTAGCGTCGGCACGAAGATGGTCTCTCCCCTTTCCGGAGCACGGGCATGGATGACACGAGAGCAAACGTCGAACGCGACGAGGACGAACAGCGGCTCGACTGGGAAGCGGATACCGACCCGGACACGGACGCGAAGCGCTGGGTCGCGGCGTTGACGCTGACGGGGCTGCTCGCGACGGTCGTTTTGATCGCCGCGCTGCATGCGACGGCGCACGCGGGCCACGCGGACCGCGCGTGCGCGACCGATGCGACGACCGATGCCGCAACCGCCGAACACGCGCTGCTGGCGGCATTCTTCGCGAGCCCGCCGCAGGACGAGGCGGCGGCCGCGGCGCCGCGCGCGTGCGCGACCGGGCGCGACCGGGCACAAACGCAAAGTTCGTTAAGATGGGCGTTTCCCGCGACGGATACCGACTCATGACCACCTTCGCCGACTGCCCGCACACCGCGCTTGTCGTCATCGATATGCAGAACGCGGTGATCGCAAACGCACACCGGCGCGATGACGTGCTCCGCGTCGTCGGGACGCTGGTCGAGCGGGCGCGCGATGCGTGCGTTCCGGTGCTATGGGTGCGCCATACCGACGACGAGTTGCAAGCGGGAAGCGAAGCGTGGCGGTTCGCCGGCGAGATTTGCCCCGCGCCGGCGGAAGCGATCATCGAAAAGCGCTATCGCGACGCGTTCGACGACACCGCGCTCGGCGACGTGCTGTCGACGCTGGCCGTGGGCCGACTGATCGTCGTCGGCGCGCAGACCGACATGTGCATCCGTTCGACGCTGCACGGTGCGATCGTGCGCGGCTACGACGCGTTACTCGTCGCCGACGCGCACACCACCGACGACAGGACGCAAGCGGGCGGCCCCTGCGCCGCCGACGTGATCCGGCATACCAACCTGTACTGGCAGCATCAACGCGCGCCGGGTCGCTCGGGCGGGGTCGTCGACAGCGGCGACCTCGAATTTTCCGCCGGGTGCCGTTCGAGCCACAGCCCCGTATAGGCGCCGACGTTCGCGGACGGCCGGTCGGGCACCGGAATCCGGAACTCGGGCGCCTGCCATTCGCCGGACACGTCATAGCCGAGCCGGCCGAAGTCCGCGATGAGCTTCGCGCGGTTGTACAGCATGCACGCGACGCGAATGTGCCCGACGTCCTGCACCACCGCGAAATCGGGGCCGTCCGTCAGCGGCGTGCGGTTGATCAGGATGAATCGCGGCCGCTGACCGATGGTTTCGAGCAGTTCCGGCAGCGGCGTTTCGAAGTAATGCAGCGAGCCGCTCGCGATGAACAGATCGACGTCGCCGGCGCGGAAGAAATCGTCGGTGAACTCCAGCTGCCGTGCATGGCGCGTGCAGGCGAGGGTTCGCCCGAGCGAAAGGTTTTCCGGCAGGTCATAGACGGTCCAGGTGGCGTCGTCCCGCAGCGGCAGGTAGTCCCTGTAGCAATAGTAGAGATTGCCGACATTGCCGCCCAGATCGAAGATCCGGCGAACGTAGACCATCCGGTCGCGCAGGTAATAGAACGCGGCATAGTCGCTCGGGCCGGCCGCGCGGTCGAGATGCCAGGCCACGTTGACGGGATTCTCGTGGCCGCCCTTCGCATACGGCCTCACCGCGCGCTCGGCTTCGTCGAGCGTGCGGAAGCTGCGCCGGTAGCCGAGCATCGATCCGACCAGCGTGGCGCCGAACGGTGTGCGGCCGGCGCCCTCGATCAGGCTGCGGCCGCAGCCGGACCGGCCTAGCGCCCGGAAGACCATCGCCGTCGAGACGATCTGGATGTCGCGTATCCTGGTTGCCGTTCGCATCAGCATGCTCCGACAGAGCGCGTCTATTGCATTTCGGGTACCGGCAGACGCTCGAAATGGAAGCCTTCGAGACAAGGCAGCGTCCGTTCCGGGTGGAACGGAATGGTCACGCTTATTTCAGGCACCAGCCATCGGTCGCGCAGACGATATCCGTGCGCGTCGAAATAGGCCATGAACTTCTCGCGGCTGAAGAACCGGTAAGGCGCCGCGGTGGTCACGCAGTTCTGGATCGTCCACATTTCGCGGTCGTCCGTCAGCGACACCTTGTTGATCAGGATATGCGCCGGCAGCGCCTTCACCGCTTCGAGCACGCCCGGTCCTTTTTCGCCGAGCGGGTCCGGCAGGTACTGCAGCACGCCGAGCATCAGCATGATGTCGGCCGGCGGCGCGTCGACGAGATCGGTGCCGAAGCTGATCATCGACGATTTCAGCCGCTGATGGCGCTCGATGCCGCGCTTCACCGTTTCAGGCACGTCGACGACGTGCCAGCGCAGCGGCACCGAAAGCAGGCCGTAGCGCGAACAGATTTCGTAGAAGACGCCGCCGGCGCCGCCGACGTCCAGAATCGCGTGGCCCGCTTCGAGAAGCCGCGACAGCCACAGCAGCACCGCGAACTGCGACGTCTGGAACGGTTGCGGCGGCCCTTCGTCGTCGTCGTGCACGAGGACTTTGGCGATTCCTTCGTCGTTCCAGCCGACCTTGTTCAGGCCGGTCGCCGCGCGCTCCGCATCCTCGAAGCTGTCATAGACGCCGAAGAACGGATTCATGCGTTTGGACCACACGGCCCGCGCATAAAGCCGCGGCACGCCCGGGATCTTGCCGGCCCAGGTGCCGACGCTGCTTTGCGTGAAAAGGGCTTTCAGAACAGGTTTCATGACGTTTCCAGGGACGCGGGCGATGCGCGCGGTGGAGTGAGTCGATGACGAAAGCCGCGTCGGCCCGGTCTATCGCGCGATCAGCGACTTGACCCGCCGCAGGCCGCTGACGGCTGCGACCTTCGAGCGGTCGGCCAGCTCCGAACTGCCCGGCGGCCGCGGCTTCAGTCCCAGTTTGCGCAGGTGGTGGTTCGCGCGGTACGCGTCCGCGTGACGCCGCGGGAGTTCCATGTTGAGGCTAAGCGAGACCGACACGTTGTCGTGGTTCTGCACCCAGTGAGCGGCGTGAGTCGGAATATGCACCGCATCGCCCGGATACAGCGTGAACTTCCGGGCAACCTGTTCCGCGTGCGGCTTATAGGTGCCAGCGGTAATCGACACCGCGTAGTACTGCTCGATCTCTTCTTCCGTCGTCACGCTACGGTCCATCGGATCGCACACCCACAGATCCTTCGATCCCTGGATCTGCACGAGGAAATTGACTTCGGCGTCGAAGTGAAACGGCGTCTTGCGCCGCGGCGACGTGATGAACACCAGCATTTCGGCGTTGCTCAGCAGCGGCGCGCCTTCGGGGCCGGCAAGCTCGCGCAGGAACGCTTCGTAGTCGTCGAGCACCGCCTTGTAGGCCGGATTGGCTTCCACATGTTTCAGTACGAGCCACGCGCCCGCGGTCTCGATCCGGTCGATGATCTCGGGGATCGTCATGTCCGGCTTCGGCGTCGTGCCCCACTTGTCGGCCAGCGTCAGGTCGCCCGCATCGACGTAGACGTCGCCGTTGCGTTTGCACGCCGCTTCGGCGACGGCGGTCAGCGCGTCGATCGTGAAGAGCGGATGGCCCGCGAGCGGATGGTGCGCGGCGAATGCCTGGCGGTGAAGCGCGCGCCGGCACTCCGCGAACGGATCGACGGTGCGCCACTGCGCATGGGGACAGACAGAGGAAGTGCTGGTCGACATGGGTCTGCTCCACGCGCACGAGATCACCGCAAGACGCGGCCGGGTTCGACGAACCACACGACGCAATTCGATGGCGTGGAGTGTGGCCGATCTTCGTCGCGGCGAATGTTCGCCGTCGCTCACACGGGGATTTTTTCGCCGTGACGGTGGGCGTCGCGCGCGGCGAAGCGACCGAACACTCGTCGCCGCGCGTGCTGCGCGGCGACGGACGACGCCCGCGCCGTCGCCGTTCGTGCGGGCCGGCCGGGCTGGCCGGGCCGACGTTACGCGGCGACCGTCTCGCGCGCGCTCAGCAGGACTGGAATCGATTTCGACGTGGGCGTGCCCGCGCCGTCGGCAACCGACGCAAGCGGCACGAGCGGATTCGTCTCCGGGTAGTACGCGCCGAGACAACCGCGCGGAATGTCGTATTCGACCAGCAGGAAGTCCTCGACGCGCCGTTCGACGCCGTCGTCCCACACGCTCGCGATGTCGACCCGCTGCCCCGCGGCGAAGCCGAGCATCGCCAGATCGTCGCGGTTCGCGAACAGCACGCGCCGCTGCCCGTACACGCCGCGATAGCGGTCGTCGAGGCCGTAGATCGTCGTGTTGTACTGATCGTGCGAACGCGTCGTCATCAGCGTGAAGAGGCGTTCGCCGTAGCGCGCGCGGGCGCGGTGGATCGGCGTGTCGAGCGCGATCGGATGCACGACGAACTGCGCCTTGCCGCTCGCGGTCGTCCACACGCGCTCGCGCGACGCGACGCCGAGATGGAACCCGCCCGGCGTCTTCAGCCGCTCGTTGTAGTGCTCGAAGCCGTCGATCACCCGCTCGATGCCGTCGCGGATCCGCGCATAGTCGGACGCGAGCCCGAGCCAGTCCACCTTGTCGCCGCCGAGCGTCGCCTGCGCGATCCGCGCGACGATCGCGACTTCGGACAGCAGGTTCGGCGACGCCGGCCGGTTCATCCCGTACGAGATGTGGACCATGCTCATCGAATCCTCGACGCTCACGCCCTGCGCGACGCCGTTCTGCAGATCGATTTCGGTGCGGCCGAGCGTCGGCAGGATCAGCGCGTCGCGGCCGTGAACCAGGTGGCTGCGGTTCAGCTTGGTCGTCACGTGCACGGTGAGGTCGCACGAACGCAGCGCGTCCCACGTGCGCGGCGTGTCCGGGGTCGCGATCGAAAAGTTGCCGCCGAGGCCGAAGAACACCTTCACGCGGCCGTCGAGCATCGCCTGGATCGTTTCGACGACGTCGTAGCCGTGGTGACGCGGCGGCTCGAAGTCGTAGACCTGGCCGAGCCGGTCGAGGAACGCCTGGCTCGGCTTTTCCTCGATGCCGACCGTGCGGTCGCCCTGCACGTTCGAGTGGCCGCGCACCGGGCACAGCCCCGCGCCGCGCCGGCCGATGTTGCCGCGCATCATCATCAGGTTCGACAGCAGCTGCACCGTCGGCACCGAGTTCTTGTGCTGCGTGAGGCCCATCCCCCACGTCGCGATCACCGCGCGGCCGTTCGCGTAGATGTCCGCGAGCCGCAGGATGTCATCGAGCGGCACGCCGGATTCGGCGACGATCGTGTCCCACGACCCGGCGCGCAGGTCGGCCGCGAACGCGTCGAAGCCGACCGTGTGTTCCGCGATGAACGCGACGTCGAGCACGCGCTCGTTGCCGGCCAGAAGCGCCGCGTCGTCGAGTTCGATCACGCGTTTCGCGACGCCCTTGATCAGCGCGAAGTCGCCGCCGACCTTCGGGCGGATGAACACCGAACTGATCTTCGTGCCGTTCGGCGACAGCATGTCGAGCGCATGCTGCGGGCTCGCGAAGCGTTCGAGGCCGCGCTCCTTCAGCGGATTGATCGATACGATCGTCGCGCCGCGCTTCGCGCACTCGCGCAGTTCGCCGAGCATGCGCGGGTGGTTCGTCGCCGGGTTCTGGCCGAACAGCAGCAGCGTGTCGGCGTGTTCGAAGTCGTCGAGCGTGACGGTGCCCTTGCCGACGCCGACCGTGCCCGGCAGCCCGCGGCTCGTCGCCTCGTGGCACATGTTCGAGCAGTCCGGGAAGTTGTTGGTGCCGAACATCCGCACGAACAACTGATACACGAACGCGGCCTCGTTGCTCGCGCGGCCCGACGTGTAGAACGCGGCGCGGTTCGGGTCGCCCAGCGCGTTCAGGTGACGCGCGATCAGCGCGAACGCGTCGTCCCATCCGATCGGCACGTAGCGGTCGCGCGCGGCGTCGTAGACGAGCGGATCGGTCAGCCGGCCGTGCTGTTCGAGTTCGTAGTCGGACTGCGCCATCAGTTCGGTGACGGTGTGCGCGTCGAAGAACGCGGGCGTCACGCGCCTCGACGTCGCCTCCGCGGCGACGGCCTTCACGCCGTTCTCGCAGAACTCGAACGTCGACGCGTGTTCGCGGTCCGGCCACGCGCAGCCCGGGCAGTCGAAGCCGTCCGGCTGGTTCTGCGCGAGCAGCGTGCGGTAGTTGCCGCCCGCGACCTTTTCCTTGATCAGGTTGATCGCGACGTATTTCAGCGCGCCCCAACCGGCGGCGGGGTGCGTGTAGGGCTCGATGCGGGCTTCGGATTTCTTCATGATGCGGCGGTCAAAACCGTTCGTGCGACAGATGACCGCAAGGCTAACTGTTCCCCAGCGCGCCGGAGAACACAGAAAAATGGAAAGCGCAGGGATACAGTTGCGTCGATTTGTCCTAGACTGGCGCCATTCCCTCCGCGAGGCCGCCACTGCCGTGAACCGCTACGAAACGCTCGCCGACGAAATCGAGGCCGCCGTGCGGCGCGGCGTGTTCGGCGCCGGCGAGCGCGTGCTGTCGGTGCGCCGCGCGAGCCGGCAGTACGGCGTCAGCATCAAGACCGTGCTGCATGCGTACGCGCTGCTCGAAAGCCGCGGCGTGATCGAGTCGCGGCCGCAGTCCGGCTACTTCGTGCGCGCCCGCGCGAACGGGCAGGCGGACGGCCATGAAGGCGCCCACGACGGCGGCTATGCGAACGGCCATGCGAACGACGGCGGGCGCCGCGCGGCGAAAGCGCCGCCGCCCGCGCCGAAGCCCGCGCCGGTCGACGTGAGCCGCCTCGTACTGTCGACGCTGCGCAGCATCCGCGCGCAGGACGCGGTGCCGCTCGGCTCGCCGTATCCGGACCCGGCGCTGTTCCCGTGGCGGCGGATCAACCAGTACGCGAACGCGATCGCGCGCCGCCACGCGAGCTGGAACCTGATCGACGACCTGCCGCCCGGCAATCCCGAACTGATCCGCCAGATCGCGCGCCGCTACGCGGAGAACGGCGCGCCGGTCGATCCGGACGAAATCGTCGTCACGGTCGGCGCGACCGAGGCGATCAACCTGAGCCTTCAGGCGGTCGCGAAGCCGGGCGACACGGTCGCGGTCGAGTCGCCGACCTACTACGCGATGCTGCACGCGATCGAGCGGCTCGGGATGCGAGCGATCGAGGTGCCGACGCATCCGTCGCTCGGCATCGACGTCGACGCGCTCGCCGCGGTCATCGCGCGCGAGAAGATCGCCGCGTGCATGGTGATGCCGAATTTCCAGAATCCGCTCGGCTTCCAGATGCCGGACGAGCGCAAGGCGCGGCTCGTTGAACTGCTCGGCGCGCGCGAGATTCCGCTGATCGAGAACGACGTGTATCAGGAGCTTTACTTCGGCGCCGCGCGGCCGTCGACGCTCAAGCGCTTCGACACGCGCGGCCTCGTGCTGCATTGCGCGTCGTTCTCGAAGAGCCTGTCGGCGTCGTACCGGATCGGCTGGGCGCTGCCGGGGCGTTTTCGCGCGCAGGTCGAGAAGCTGAAGTTCCTGAACACGCTGACGACGCCGTCGGTGCCGCAGGTCGCGCTCGCCGACTTCCTGCGCCACGACGGCTACGATCGGCACCTGCGCCGGCTGCGCCGCTTCTATCGTCAGCAGGCCCGGCTGATGAGCGCGATGGTGCAGCGGTTCTTCCCGGCGGGCACCGGCGTGTCGGACCCGCAGGGCGGCTACGTGCTGTGGGTCGAACTGCCGGCGCGCGTCGATTCGATGCGGCTCTACGAGGCGGCGCTCGCGCGCGGCGTGACGATCGGGCCGGGCTACATGTTCTCGATGCGCAACGACTTTCATCATTTCATCCGGCTCAACTACAGCTACCCGTGGACCGCGCAGACCGAAGCCGCATTGAAGATGCTCGGCGAACTGGTCGCGTCGATGGCCTGAGCGGGCGCTGGCCGGCGACGACAGCCCATGAGGACACCCATGCAGGACGACGAAGTGGATCCGGTAGTGATCGCGATACTCGCGCAGCTTTGGCGCGCGCAGCAGGAGTCGCAGCAGGCGTCGCCACACGCGGCACGGCGGCCGGCGGACGGCGCGTGGTCGCTCGCGAAGCTGTCGAAGCAGGCGGGCGTGCCGATGAGCGCGCTGCGCCGGCAACTGACGTCGCTCGTCGACAGCGGCCTCGTCGTGACGACGCTCGCTGAGGACGGCAGCGGCAGCGCGAGTCTGAGCGACGAAGGGCGGGCGCTGTGCGCGGAGGTGTTCGGCACCGACGGCTGACGGGGCCGCGCGCGGCGTCGGTAACATTTTCACACCCTGTTACCAGATAGTTCCCGCCGGTCGCCGAGCCGCAGGTATCCTTTGCCGCAAGCCCGCTGAAAGCCCCGTGCGTGCATAAAAAGGGGCGAAGCGTCGGGCGTCTTGCGAGAGGAAAACACGATATGCGTAACAGAATGGCTTGCTGGATCGCGGTGGCGGCACTCACGGCGGCGACGGCGCTGCCGGCCTCGGCCAACGGACTGAACAACGCGCTGGGCGGCGCGCTCGGCGGCGTCGCCGGCGCGGCGGTCGGCGGCGCGATGGGCGGCAGCACGGGCTCGGTGATCGGCGGTGCGCTCGGCGGCGGCGCCGGCGGCGCGCTGACGTCGCATCGTCGCGACCGCACCGGCGCGATCATCGGCGGCGCGGTCGGCGGCGGCGCGGGCACGGCGGCCGGCAACGCGATGGGTGGCCCGGCGGGCGGCCTCATCGGCGCGGCGCTCGGCGGCGGCGCAGGGGCGGCGCTCGGCGGCGGCGTGTCGCGCTCGTCGCATGGCGGCTCGCATCATCGGCGCAGCCGCCACTACCGCCACTATTGACGAGCTTCGCGGTCACCCGCGCGGGCCGCCGCATTGCGCATGGCGGTCCGCGTTTCTTCTGCATTTCGATCCTTTCCCCGCTCTCGTTCTTGCGTGTTTCACGGCCCGCGCGCGGCTATCTCGCGAAACGGCGCCGACGCGCACGCCGGGTATGATGGCCAGCTGACGCGCACGTGCAGGAGGATCGAAAGCGATGGCGAAGCGGATCACCCGTGAGGAATGCAACTGTTTTGCGTTGAGGCAGGCGTCGCGCTTCGTCACGCAGCTTTACGAACGTCACCTCGCGCCGGCGGGGCTCACGGCCGCGCAGTTCACGATCCTGTCACGGCTCGCGCGCGCGCCGGGCGCGAGCGCCGCCGAACTCGCGGACGACTTCGTGATGGACCGCACGACCGTCGTGCGCGCGCTCAAGCCGTTGCAGCGCGATGCGCTGGTCGTTGAATCGGCCGCGTCGCATGACACGCGCATGCGGACCTTCCGTCTTTCCGCCGCCGGCCGGCGCCGCTTCGACAAGGCCCATGCGTTGTGGCTCGACGCGCAGGCGGAGTTCGAGCAATACCTGAAACGCGACCGCGCGAAGGCGCTGCGCGCCGAACTGTTTGCGCTGACCCGGGCCGCGTGAGCGCAGCCGGTCGATTGGCGCGGATCGCGCGCGGTCGTTGTCGGTCTGCGTGAGCGGCGCGCAGGGTGCCCACCGTTTTTCGCGCCGAGTTGAGCGGCCCTGCGACGATCACGCGACGGTCGTCGCGTAAGCCGCTCCCCCGCGCGCGTTCCCCGTCGATCATGGTGCTGGGCGAGACGCCGCGCGCGGTGTACGGCAACGCTCCGCCGACGTCCGCGCGGCCGGTCCGATGCCCGTCGCGCCGGCGGTTTTTTTCACGACGCACCGCCGCTTTGCGCCGACTTGCGCGACCAACGGCCGGCGCAACGGTGCGCGGCGCCGGGTACGGCAATTGCTGTTCCGTGTCCGCACAACCATCCGAGTGGAGAAAACGATGCAAAGACGCAATTTCATTCTGACAGCGGCGGGCGCCGTTGCGTCCGCGGGCCTCACGCTCGCCGGCTGTACGATGACGCCGAACTCGCCGAACACGCCGAGAACCGACATGTCGAAGCGCCACTCGATCGATGCAAACGTCGATGCGACGCTGTCGAAGCTGTTCGCGACGGTCCACGGCTCGCACGAACTCGTATCGAAGGCGCGCGGCGTGCTGGTGTTCCCGTCGGTGCTACAGGCGGGCTTCATCGTCGGCGGCCAGTACGGCGAAGGCGCGCTGCGCGTCGGCGGCGCGTCGGTCGGCTATTACAGCACCGTGTCGGGGTCGTTCGGATTCCAGGCCGGCGCGCAATCGAAGGCGGTCATCTTCCTGTTCATGACCCAGGACGCGCTCGATCACTTCCGCGCGTCGGAGGGCTGGGCGGTCGGCGCCGATGCGTCGGTCGCGCTCGTGAAGGTCGGCGCGAACGGCCAGATCGACACGACGACCGCGACCAAGCCGGTCGAAGTGATCGTGATGACGAACGCGGGGCTGATGGGCGACGTGTCGCTCGCGGGCACGAAGGTCACGCGCCTGCACATCTGACTTCGCGCGGGCGGACGGGGGTTCGCCGCACGACGGGCCGCATCCGCGCAGGGCATGAGCCTCGCGCGGATGCGGCCCGTCGTGCGGCGGCCGGCGGCTAGCGCGCGGTGCCCGCTTCGCGCGGCCTGCGCCGCGCGCCGGCCGTGATGCGGTACAGCCCCCAGCCGGCGATCATCGCGGGCAGGAAGTACAGCGTTTCGGCATTCGGCGCGGCCAGTTGCGCGAGCGCCGGACCGGGGCAGTAACCGGCGATTCCCCAGCCGATTCCGAACAGCAGCGCGCCGCCGAGCAGCGGCGCGTCGATCGCGCGGTTCTTCGGCAGTTCGAACGATCCGGCGAAAAGCGGCGCGTGCCGCCGCAGCACCGCGCGAAACCCGAGCGTCGCGACGGCCACCGCACCGCCGAGCACGAACACGAGACTGGGGTCCCATCGTCCGGTCACGTCGAGAAAGCCGAGCACCTTCAGCGGCCGCGTCATGCCGGACAGCGCGAGCCCGAAGCCGAACAGCAGTCCGGCGGCGAGGCTCGCGACGGGGCGCGCGTAGCGGGCGCCGTTCATCCTTGCACCGCGAACAGGTGACGCACGACCCACGTGGCGCCGATGCCCGCGCCGACGAAGGTCAGCGTCGCGGCGAGCGAACGCGGCGACAGCCGTGCGAGTCCGCACACGCCGTGGCCGCTCGTGCAGCCGCGCCCGAGCGCGGTGCCGTAGCCGACCGCGAGTCCGGCGACGATGAGCAGCAGCGGCGGAAAATCGGGCCGCGCACGCGGCACGACCGCGGCGTGCGATGCGGATCCGGCGAGCGCGTAATAGAACCATGCGCCGGCGATCAGTCCGACGAGAAAGAGCGCGCGCCACGCGAACCCGGCGGCGCCGTCCGACAGCAGGCCGCGCGCGATGCCGCTGATGCCGGCAATGCGGCCGGTCGTCCACAGCAGCAGCGCGGCCGACGCGCCGATCAACACGCCGCCGGCGAGCGCGGACCAGGGAGTAAAGGTATCCATTGCGAGGTTCCATGGGCCGCGAAAGCGGCGATGCGGGAAGTCCGCGGCGGTCGGCGCGATAAGCGGCCCGCCGCGTGCCAGCCGGATCGTACCGGGAACCTCGGCGGGTTGCGAGGCCCGATCGCGCGATTGGGCAAATCGAGCGTGCGCCGCATGACCGGACGCCGCCCCGCGACACGGACGCTCGCGCCGCGATCCGGAAGCGGTTGCGCCGTGGCCGCGGCCGCGCACAGCGATCCGACCCGGCGCGTCGGCTGCGCGGCGCTAGCGGTCGGCGGCCATCGCCGCGAGGCGCGCTTCGCCGGCGTCCTGCGCGGCCGCGCGCGTCGCCCACACGTCTTCGGACACCAGCGAGCGCCGCACGTCGCGGGCCGCGAAGTCGACGAGCGTGATGATCCAGACGAAGCCGCCGGTGTGCTCGGCGGTCTGCACGAACGCTTTCAGTGCGCCGTCGCTGCTGGTGCTCATGGCTGTCTCCCTGTGGCGGGTCGCGCGGCGGCTGCCCGCGCGAACGGATGGGTGGAAACGGGGACGAACGGCGCAGGTGAAGCGAACCGGCGCGATCGCGCTGCGGGCCGCCTACGCGGCCGCTGCACCGCTGTCGCTCCATATTTTAGGCAACGACGCGCCCGCCCGCCCGCGAACCGCCGCTCGATCGACCTGTCGCGCCTGATCCGCCGCCTGATCCGCCGCTCAATCCCCGTCAATCCCGGCCGCGCTCGACACGTGGCGCAATTCGTCGGCGATGATCGCGATCAGTGCTTCGGCGGCGGCGCTCAGCGGGCGGCGCGGATGGCTCACGCGCACGATGTGGCGCACGATGCGCGGCGCGAGGATCGGATACGCGCGCAGCGTCCCCTGGCGCACCGCGCGCTCGACGACGATGCGCGGCAGGATCGTCGCAAAGCGCGTTTTCTCGACGAGCGCGACGATCGTCGACAGCACGTCGATCTCGAAGCGCGGCGCGAGCAGCACGTCCTCGTGCTGCGCGGCGGTGTCGAGCACGCCGCGCAGGCCGTGGCGCCTGGTCGGCAGCACGAGTTCCAGTTCCGGCAACTGCGCGAGTTCGATCGCATGCGGCAGGTCCGGTCCGTGCACGACGCCGGTCGCGAGCACCATCTCCTCGTCGAGCAGCGGCTGCGAATCGAGCGACAGCCGCGCGCGCGGCTTGTTGATCAGCGCGGCGTCGAGCTGCCCGCCGGTGACCCAGTCGATGAAGGTCGCGCTGTAGCCGTCGGCGACCGTCACTTCGACGTGCGGGTAGCGCGCATGAAAGCGCGACAGCGAATCGGCGAGCACGCTCTCGGTGACCGACGCGATGAGCCCGATGCCGACGTGCCCGGTCACCACCTCGTCGCGCTGCACGAGTTGCTGCCGCGCGTGCGCGAGGTCGCGCATGATCGGCAGGAACAGCCGGTACATCAGCCGGCCGGCGGCGGTCGGCGACATGCCGTGCGCGCCGCGCTCGAACAGTTGCTGGCGCAGTTCCTCTTCGAGCTTCGCGATCTGCATGCTGAGCGCCGGCTGCACGATGTTGAGCCGCTTCGCGGCGCGCGTGACCGACCCGTCCTCGAACAGCGCAATGAAATACTGGATCTGCCTGAAGTCCATATTCGAATCGGGTGGCGGAGTATCAGCAACGCTAATGGGCAACGCGGGCGCCATCAGCCGCGCGGCGCGCGGCCCGCATCGGGCGGCACCGGCGAGGCCCGATGCACCGGGCCTCGCCGGCAGTCCTATAGATAACGTCGGCCGCCGTGCGCGTCATCAGGGCTAACACCGATATCAGACGTGATGATCGGCAGCATCAATAAACAGTATTAGAACTTATATCCCGATCTGGCTACCCTTCGATCCATTGCCTGCCGTGTCCGGGTGTACCGGACAACGAAGCATCGACGGAGACACCATGAACACACGCGACGCCGCTCACGGCACCTCTTCCCTCGCCGCGTCGGCGACGCCGCCCGCGCGCACGCTGCGCGACTGGCTCGCGCATCTGGCCGCCACCGGCCGCCTCGCGACGATCGAGCGCCCGGTCAAGCTCGAACACGAACTCGCGGCGATCGCGAAGCGCCTCGACGGCGAGCGCGCCGCGTTCTTCACGCGGCCCGGCGGCCATGCGGTGCCGGTCGTCAGCGGCTTCATGGCGAAACGCGGCTGGATCGCCGAGGCGATGGGCGTCGACGAAGCGGCGCTGCTCGCGCGCTTTCGCGACGCGGCCGATGCGCCGCTGCCGTCGCGGCTCGTCGCGCGCGACGACGCGTGCTGCCAGCAGATCGTGCACACCCGCGACATCGATCTGCACGCGCTGCTGCCGATCCCGACCCACAGCGAACACGACAACGGCCCGTACATCACCGCGGGCCTCGTGATCGCGCGCAATCCACGCACCGGCGTGCAGAACGTGTCGATCAACCGGATCCAGGTGCACGGCCCTGACCGGATGGCGATCCTGCTGCTGCCGCGTCATCTGCACGCGTTCCAGAAGGCCGCCGAAGCGGCCGGCGACGCGCTCGACGTGGCGATCGCGATCGGCGTCGATCCGCTGACGATGCTCGCGTCGCAGGCGATCACGCCGATCGATCACGACGAACTCGACATCGCCGGCGCGCTGCACGGCGCGCCGCTGCCGGTCGCGCAGTGCGTGACGAACGGCGTGCGCGTGCCCGCGTTCGCCGAGATCGTGATCGAAGGACGCATCCTGCCGAACGTGCGCGAGCCCGAAGGTCCGTTCGGCGAATTTCCGAAGTACTACAGCGCGCAGGAAGCGCGCGAGGTGATCGAGGTGACCGCGCTCACGCACCGCCGCGATCCGATCTTCCACACGATCGTGCCGGCCGAGATGGAACACCTGCTGCTCGGCGCGATTCCGCGCGAGGCGACGCTGCTCGCGCATCTACAGCGCAGTCATCCGGGCGTGAAGGACGTGCATCTGTCGGTCGGCGGCGTGTGCCGCTATCACCTGTGGGTGCAGTTCGACAAGCGCCGCGAGGGCGACGCGAAAAACGTGATCCTGTGCGCGTTCGGCGCGCATTACGACATCAAGCAGGTGGTGGTCGTCGATACCGACGTCGACGTGCACGACCCGGCCGAAGTCGAATGGGCGGTGTCGACGCGCTTCCAGGCGGATCGCGATCTCGTCGTCGTCAGCGGGGCGCTCGGCTCGGTGCTCGACCCGTCGACGACGGTCGGCCAGCCGGACGGCGCGCCCGCGCACCTGCAAGGCATCAGCGCGAAGATGGGCCTCGACGCGACGCGGCCGGTCGTCTACCCGGCGCACGTGTTTACGCGCGTGCGGATTCCCGGCGAAGACACGGTCGACCTCGATGCGCTCGTCGCCGCCGACAACACGGCATTTACCGCGTACGTGGACGCGCATCATGACTGAGCGCGGCCGCAAGCCCCGCATCGTCGTCGGCCTGTCGGGCGCGAGCGGCGCGACCATCGGCGTGCGCCTGCTCGCCGCGCTGCGCCGCGTCGGCCGCCACGAGACGCATCTCGTCGTGTCGTCGTCCGGCGTGGTGACGGCCGCGCAGGAACTGGGCCTCGCGCGCGGCGATCTCGACGCGATGGCCGACGTCGTCCATCACGTGCGCGACATCGGCGCGTCGGTCGCGAGCGGCTCGTTCGCGACCGACGGCATGGTGATCGCGCCGTGCTCGATGAAGACGCTCGCGGCCGTCGCGCACGGCTACGCGGACAACCTGCTGACGCGCGCGGCGGACGTCTCGCTGAAAGAGCGCCGCCGCCTTGTGCTGGTCGTGCGCGAAACGCCGCTGAACCTCGCGCATCTGCGCAACATGACGCTCGCGACCGAAATGGGCGCGATCGTGATGCCGCCGGTGCCCGCGTTCTACGCGCATCCGCAGACCATCGACGACGTGGTGGACCACACGGTCGGCCGCATTCTCGACCTGTTCGGCATCGAGCACGACGAGATCGCGCAACGCTGGAGCGGACTCGCGGGCGCATTCGCGCCGCGCGCCGGGGCCGGCGACGACCTGCCCGGAGACGGCCGATGAACCAGCGCGATACCGTACTCGCGAGCCCGGACCTCGGCGACGCGCCGCGCGCGGCGCGCCACGTCGGCCGCCCGCTCGAACGCCTCGAAGACCCGGCGATCCTGACGGGCCGCGGCCGCTACGGCGACGACCTCGGCGTGAAGCCGGGCACGCTGCACGCGGCGGTGCTGCGCTCGCCGCATGCGCACGCGGAACTGGTGTCGATCGACGCGGCCGACGCGCTGACGCTCGCCGGCGTGCGCGCGGTGCTGACGCGCGACGACGTGCGCGCGTGGTCGCGGCCGTTCGTCGTCGGCGTGAAGTCGCCGATGGAGCAATGGGCGCTCGCGATGGACCGCGTGCGCTACGTCGGCGAGCCGGTCGCGGTCGTGATGGCCGAGTCGCGCGCGCTCGCCGAGGACGCGCTCGACCGCGTGAAGGTCGAGTACCGGCCGCTCGATCCGGTTACGTCGATCGCGCAGGCCGCGAGCGGCGACGCGCCGGTGCTGCACGAGCGCGTCGGCACCAACGTGATCAGCGACCGGCAGTTCCGCTACGGCGACCCGGAGGCCGCGTTCGCCCGCGCGCCGCACCGCGTGAAGCTCGACGCGCACTATCCGCGCAATTCGTGTGCGCCGATCGAATGCGCGGTCGTGATCGCCGAATACCTGGCCGGCGACGAGGGCTACGAGGTCACGTCGAACTTCATGGGGCCGTTCTCGCTGCACGCGGTGATGTCGATGGCGCTGAACGTGCCGGCGAACCGGCTGCGCCACAAGGCGCCGCGCGATTCGGGCGGCAGCTTCGGCGTGAAGCAGGCGGTGTTTCCTTACGTCGTCCTGATGAGTCTCGCGGCGCGCAAGGCCGGCGCGCCGGTGAAGTGGGTCGAGGACCGGCTCGAACACCTGAGCGGCGCGACCTCGGCGACCGCGCGCACGACGACGATTGAGGCCGCGGTCGAAAGCGACGGCCGCATCGTCGCGCTGTCGTACGACCAGATGGAGGACTGCGGCGCATATCTGCGCGCGCCGGAGCCGGCGACGCTGTACCGGATGCACGGCTGCCTGTCCGGCGCGTACGCGATCGAACATCTCGCGGTGCGCAACCGCGTGGTGCTGACCAACCGGACGCCGACCGGCCTCGTGCGCGGCTTCGGCGGCCCGCAGGTGTACTTCGCGCTCGAACGGCTGGTGCAGCGCATCGCGATCGAACTGAAGCTCGACGTGCTCGACGTGTACCGCCGCAACTTCGTGCCGGCCGACGCGTTCCCGTATCGCGCGGCGGCCGGCGCGCTGCTCGACTCGGGCAACTATCAGGAGGCGATGCGCCGCGCGCTGGCCGACGGCGGCTACGACGAACTGGTCGCGCGTCGCGATGCGGCCCGCCGCGAAGGGCGGCTGTACGGCATCGGCTTCGCGGCGATCGTCGAGCCGTCGGTATCGAACATGGGCTACATCACGACCGTGATGCCGGCCGACGCGCGCAGGAAGGCCGGCCCGAAGAGCGGCGCGATCGCGAGCGCGACCGTCGCGGTCGATCTGCTCGGCGGCGTGGTCGTCACCATCGCGTCGACGCCGGCCGGCCAGGGGCACATGACCGTCTGCGCGCAGGTGGTCGCCGACGTGCTCGGCCTCGATCCGAAGGACATCGTGGTGAACGTCGAATTCGACACGCACAAGGATGCGTGGTCGGTCGCGGCCGGCAACTATTCGAGCCGCTTCGCCGGCGCGGTGGCCGGCACCGTGCACCTCGCGGCGCTGCGCGTGCGCGACAAGGTTGCGCGCATCGTCGCGTCGCAACTCGGCTGCGCGCCGGCGGAGATCCGCTTCGACGGCGGTCGCATCTATCGCGACGGCGCGGCGGATCGCGCGCTGCCGTTCGGCCGCGTCGCGAGCAATGCGCCGCACTGGGCGCCCGCGCTGCTGCCGCAAGGCGAAGAGCCGGGCCTGCGCGAGACGGTGTTCTGGACTCCGCCGCACATGGACGCGCCCGACGAGCAGGACCGCATCAACACGTCGGCCGCGTACGGCTTCGCGTTCGATCTGTGCGGCGTCGAAGTGGACCGCGCGACCGGCCACGTGCGCATCGACCGTTACGTGACCGCGCACGACGCGGGCACGCTGCTGAACCCCGCGCTCGCGGACGGGCAGATTCGCGGCGCGTTCGCGCAGGGCGTCGGGGCGGCGCTGTTCGAGGAATTCCGCTACGGCGCGGACGGCAGCTTCCAGTCCGGCACGCTCGCCGACTATCTGATGCCGACTTCCTGCGAAGTGCCGGACCCGCTGATCGTGCATCTGGAAACGCCGTCGCCGTTCACGCCGCTCGGCGCGAAGGGCTTGGGCGAGGGCAACAACATGAGCACGCCGCCGTGCATCGCGAACGCGGTCGCGGACGCGCTCGGCATCGCCGACATCCGTCTGCCGCTGACGCCGTCGAAGGTGATCGCGCTGATCGGCGTCGACGATCCGGCGCCGTCGCGGCCCGAGTATCGCGACGCGTCGGGCGACGGGTCGCCGGCGCCGGCGGACCCGGCGGCCACGCCGCGCGCCGACGCCGGACGCGGCCGCGCATTGACCGCGCGCGGCGCCGTCGATTTGCCGGCGACGCCCGACGCGATCTTCGCGGTGCTGCTCGACCCGGCCGCGCTCGCACGCGTGATTCCGGGCTGCCACGCGCTCGAAGCGACCGGGCCGAATCAGTACCGCGCGGACGTGACCGTCGGCGTCGGCATGATCAAGGCGCGTTTCGAGGCGCGCATCGGTCTGTCCGACATCGACGCGCCGCACCGGCTGCGCCTCGCCGGCGCGGGCCTGTCGCCGCTCGGCAGCGCGCGCGGCAACGGCCTCGTCGAACTGACGCCGAGCGCGCACGGCACGCGTCTCACGTACGACTACGAAGCGCAGGTGTCCGGCAAGGTCGCGGCGGTCGGCGGCCGGATGCTCGAAGGCGCGGCGAAGGTCGTGCTGCGCCAGTTGTTCGAATCGCTCGGCCGCCAGGCGCACGGCGAACCGGTGCGCGCGCGCGCTGACGGCGGCTCGTGGTACGCGCGCGTCGTCCGCATTTTCACTCGACCCGGGAGCCGTGGATGAAGCCCGCGCCGTTCGATTATCTGCGCGCGAACACGACGCAGGACGCGCTCGACGCGCTCGCACAGCACGGCGAGGACGCGCGCGTGCTCGCCGGCGGCCAGTCGCTGATGGCCGTGCTGAACATGCGGCTCGCGCAGCCGCAACTGCTGGTCGACATTTCGCGCACCGGCGAACTGGACACGATCCGCGTCGAGCGCGACGGTTTTCTCGCGGTCGGCGCGGCGGTGACGCAGGGCAGCGTCGAGTGGCGCGCGACGCTGCGCGACGAGGTGCCGTTGCTCGCACTCGCGTTCCCGCACATCTCGCATTTTCAGATCCGCAATCGCGGCACCGTCTGCGGGTCGGTCGCGCATGCGGACCCGAGCGCGGAACTGCCGCTCGTGCTGACCGCGCTCGGCGGCGACGTGACGCTGCGCTCGCACAGGCGGGTCCGCACGGTCGCGGCGAGCGACTTTTTTCAGGGCATGTTGATGACCGCGCGCGAGCCGGACGAACTCGTCGAGTCGGTGCGCTTTCCGCTGAAGAAGCCGGGCGAGCGCTTCGGCTTCGCCGAATGCTCGGCGCGGCACGGCGACTTCGCAATGGTCGCGTGCGCGGCGGTCGTGACCGACGACGCGATCCGCATCGCGGTCGGCGGCGTCGCCGACCGGCCGGTCGCGGAGCGCTGGCCGCGTCTCGCCGGCGACGACCTGCGCGGCGCGCTGAACGACCTCAGCTGGAAGCTCGGCGCGCAGGACGATGCGCATATCAGCGCGACATACCGCCGGCATCTGGTCCGGCAACTCGGGTGGCGGGTGATCGAGGAGGCGAAGTGAGCAGGACACCGATGAATGACGGGCTGTGTCGGCGCGACGGACGGCAGCGGATCGCGCTGACGCTCAACGGCCGCGAACGCAGCGGCTTTTGCGAACCGCGGGACTTGCTGTCGGACTTCCTGCGCCACGAACTCGGCGCGACCGGCACGCACGTCGGCTGCGAGCACGGCGTCTGCGGCGCGTGCACGGTGCAGATCGACGGCGTCGCCGCGCGTTCGTGCCTGATGCTCGCGGTGCAGGCGGACGGCCGTCGCGTCGATACGGTCGAAGGACTCGCCGACGGCGACGCGCTGTCGGACCTTCAGCAGGCGTTCCAGCGTCACCACGCGCTGCAGTGCGGCTTCTGCACCGCGGGCATCCTGATGTCGTGCGCGGACTGGCTGCGGCGCGTGCCCGATCCGAGCGAGGACGAGGTGCGCGAGATGTTGTCCGGCCATCTGTGCCGCTGTACCGGCTATACGCCGATCGTCGCGGCGGTGCTCGACGTGGCCGCGCGCCGCCGTCACGCCGTCGCGGCCACGGAGCGCGCCGATGCTTGATCTCGGCCGCACCTTCCTGCAGAGCGTCGAGCGCAGTCCGAACGCGCTGGCGCTCGTCGACGGCGACGTGAGCCTCACCTACGCCGCGTGGCTGCGCGTGATCGTTCACGTGGCCGGCGGTCTGCACGAACTCGGGCTCGCGCGCGGCGACCGGCTGCTCGTCGTGCTGCAGAACCGCTGGGAAATGGCGACGCTGCACTGGGCGTGCCAGTTCGCCGGCATCGTGATCGTGCCGCTGAACTGGCGCGCGAAGCCGGACGAACTCGACTACTGCGTGACCGACGCGGGCGTGAAGGCGATCGTGTACGAGCCGGTGTCGGCCGACGCGGTCGTGCAAAGCCCGGCGGCGCAGACGGTGCCGCGCATCGGCCTCGACGACGCGCCGGGCCGCACCGCGGGGTTCGACGCGCTGGGCGCCGGGCGCCGGCAGGGCGCCGACGCCAACGCCGAGGCCAACCCGAAGCCCGCCGCGAACGCCGACGACTATTCGCTGATTCTCTACACGTCCGGCACGACCGGCAAGGCGAAGGGCGTGCCGCGCCGCCACCGCCACGAACGCGCGGCCGCGCTCGCGCACGTCGCGCAGAACCTGTACCGGCACGGCGAGCGCACGCTCGGCGTGATGCCGCTCTATCACACGATGGGCGTGCGCTCGCTGCTGTCGATGGCGCTCGTCGACGGCCTGTTCGTCTGCGTGCGGCGCTGGAGCCCGCGCATCGCGCTCGACGCGATCGCCGCGTACCGGCTCACCTGCCTGTACCTCGTGCCGACGCTCTATCACGATCTGCTCGCCGAACCCGCGTTCGCGGCGACCGACACGAAGTCGGTCACCAAGCTCGGCTTCGCGGGCGCGCCGATGAACGACGGCTTGCTCAGGCGCCTGTCGGCCGCGTTCGAGCCGGAACTGTTCGTCAATCACTACGGCTCGTCCGAGGTGTACACGTTCAGCATCGACCAGGACGCGACGAAGAAGCCGGGCAGTGCGGGGCGCGCGGGCATCAACACGCGGCTGCGGGTCGTGAAGCTCACCGCGCTGTCGCCGGACGAAGTCGCGGACGTGAACGAGGAAGGCCAGATCGTCGTCGACCTGCTCGGCGACGAGGCGTTCGAAGGCTACTGGAACCGGCCCGACGCGAACGCGAAGTCGCTGCGCGACGGCTGGTACTTCACCGGCGACACCGGCTACCTCGACGCGGACGGCGACCTGTTCGTGTCCGGCCGCGTCGACGACATGATCATCAGCGGCGGCGAAAACATCTCGCCGGTCGACATCGAGTCGGTGCTGTCGCTGCATCCGGCCGTCGACGAGGTGGCCGTCGCCGGCGTGAAGGACGAACGCTGGGGCCAGCGCGTCGTCGCGTTCGTGAAGCGCCGCGAATACGTGGACGCCGCGACGCTCGACGCGTGGTGCCGCGAATCGGACCTCGTCAACTTCAAGCGGCCGCGCGACTACGTGTTCGTCGACGACATTCCGAAGTCGCCGGTCGGCAAGATCCTGCGGCGCAAGCTGTCGGCCGGCGAATACCGGCTCGACGCGCGCGGCGCCGTCGCGTCACACACTGAAACCACGAAGGAGTAACCCCATGACCGACCTGACCCATCGCGGCCAGACGCTGCTTGAGAACCTCGACGGCTTCGCGGTCGAGATCGACCCGGCGCGCGAACGCGCGGACATCGTGCTGGACCGCCCGCCGTTCAACGTGATTTCGATGCACGCGCGCGACCAGTTGCGCGCCGCGTTCGAGGCGCTCGACGACGACGACCGCGTGCGCGTGATCGTCGTGCGCGCGAACGGCGAGCATTTTTCGAGCGGCGGCGACATCAAGGGCTTTCTCGAAGCGTCGCCGGAACACGTGTCGAAGCTCGCGTGGAACGTCGCGGCGCCCGCGCGCTGCGCGAAGCCGGTGATCGCCGCGAACCGCGGCTACTGCTTCGGCGTCGGCTTCGAACTGTCGCTCGCGTGCGACTTCCGGATCGCGACGGATACGACGTTCTACGCGCTGCCCGAACAGAAGCTCGGCCAGATTCCGGGCTCGGGCGGCTCCGCGCGCCTGCAGAAGATGGTCGGTATCGGCCGCACGAAGGACATCGTGATGCGCTCGCGCCGCATTCCGGGCAAACAGGCGTACGACTGGGGCATCGCGGTCGACTGCGTGCCCGACGCGGAACTGGAGAAGGCGACCGACGCGCTCGTCGACGAATTGCGCACGTTCTCGCCGCTCGCGCAGCGCACCGCGAAAAAGCTGCTGAACGACACCGACGACGCGACGCTGTCGGTCGCGATCGAACTGGAAGGCCACTGCTACAGCCGGCTGCGTTCGTCGGACGATTTCCGCGAAGGCGTCGAGGCGTTCCATCAGAAACGCAAGCCGGCGTTCGGCGGCCGATAAAAACGACGACGGAGGGCACGCACGGATGGAACGCTTCGATTACGTGATCGTCGGCGGCGGGTCCGCGGGCTGTGTGCTCGCGCACCGGCTGTCCGCGGTGCCGTCGCTGCGCGTCGCGCTGATCGAAGCGGGCGCGGACACGCCGCCGGGCGCGGTGCCGGCCGAGATCCTCGACAGCTATCCGCTGCCGCTGTTCTGCGGCGACACCTATATCTGGCCGAAGCTGACCGCCCGCGCGACGAAGACCGCCGCGCCGCGCGTGTACGAACAGGGCCGCGTGATGGGCGGCGGCTCCAGCGTGAACGTGCAGTCCGCGAACCGTGGGCTGCCGCGCGACTACGACGACTGGGCCGCGCACGGCGCGGCCGGCTGGGCGTGGCAGGACGTGCTGCCGTACTTCCGGAAGCTGGAGCGCGACGTGGACTTCGCGGGCGGCGATCTGCACGGCAGCGACGGCCCGGTGCCGATCCGCCGGATCCTGCCCGACGACTGGCCGCCGTTCTGCCACGCGTTCGCGCACGGCTTGCGCGCGAACGGCTTCGCGCCGCTGCTGGACCAGAACGGCGAATTCGGCGACGGCTATTTTCCGGGCGCGTTCTCGAACCTCGACGACCGCCGTGTGTCGACCGCCGTCGCGTATCTCGACGCGGTCACGCGTCGTCGTCCGAATCTGTCGATCTTCGCGCGCATGCGCGTCGAGTCGATCCGGATGGAAGGGACGGCCGCGCGCGGCGTCGTCGCGGTCGCGGCGAACGGCGAACGCGTGAGCTTCGACGCGCGCGAAGTGGTGCTCAGCGCCGGCGCGTTGCAGTCGCCCGCGCTGCTGCTGCGCGCGGGCATCGGGCCGCGCGACGACCTCGCCGCGCTCGGCATCGACTGCCGGCTGGACCGGCCGGGCGTCGGACGCCATTTGCAGGACCATCCGTCGCTGACGTTCTGCCATTACCTGGCGCCGCGCCACCGGATGCCGCTGTCGCGCCGCCGCGCGAGCATGACGGCCGCGCGCTTCACGTCCGGCGTCGCCGGCTGCGACGCGTCGGACCTGTATCTGTCGAGCGCGACGCGGGCCGCGTGGCACGCGCTCGGCAACCGGCTCGGGCTGTTCTTCCTGTGGTGCAACCGGCCGTATTCGCGCGGCCGGCTGCAACTCGTGTCGCCGGATCCGTTCGCCGCGCCGCGCGTCGAACTGAATCTGCTCGACGACGAACGCGACCTCGCGCGCCTGATGACCGGCGTGCGCGTGCTCGCGAACGTGGTGGCCGCAGCGGGGCTCGGCGACGATCCGCGCGACTGCTTTCCGGCCGCGTTCTCGCCGCGGGTGAAGGCGCTCAGCCGCGTGAGCCGCCGCAATGCATGGCTGACGTCGGTGCTCGGCATGCTGCTCGACACGCCGGCGCCGCTGCGTCGCGCGCTGATCGAGCGCTTCTTCACGCGCGGCCAGCGCCTGTCCGCGCTGCTCGCCGACGACCGCGCGCTCGCCGACTGCGTGCGCGCGAACGTGTTCGGCGTGTGGCACGCGAGCGGCACCTGCCGGATGGGCGACCCGCGCGAGCGCGACACCGTCGCCGATCCGCTCGGGCGCGTGGTCGGCGCGGCCGGGCTGCGCGTCGTCGACGCGTCGCTGATGCCGCGCCTGCCGTCGGCGAACACCAACATTCCGACCATCATGATCGCGGAGAAGATCGCGGACGCGATGGTGAGCGCGCACGGCCGCGACGGCGCGGCCGGACGGGCGCGCGGCGACGTCCCGCTCGCCGCGCATTGAGTCGCGCACGGTCCGCGCAGATTCACGCAGCTTTACGCAGCTTTACGCAGCTTTACGCTGGTCCAACGCAGCTTCAGTCAGTTTCACGCAGTCAAGCAAACAGAGCACGCATCGCAGCGTGCCTTCAACGCCGGCCGTGCGATCCATGGCCCGGCGCCACCTGGAAGGAAGGAGATGAGGATGTCGGTAGCAGCGCAAAATGGCGCCGCCGTGGCGGCGGTCGACCAGCGGCGGGTGATCGGAGCGGTCGCCGCTTCGTGTCTCGGCTGGGCCCTGGATCTGTTCGATCTGTTCGTGTTGTTGTACGTCGCGCCGATCGTCGGCCGGCTGTTCTTTCCGTCGCAGCACGCGATGCTGTCGCTCGCGGCGGTCTACGCGGCGTTCGCGGTCACGCTGCTGATGCGGCCGCTCGGCTCCGCGCTGTTCGGCTCGTATGCGGACCGGCACGGGCGCAAGGGCGCGATGATCGTCGCGGTGGTCGGCGTCGGCGTGTCGACCGCCGGCTTCGGGCTGCTGCCGACCGTCGCGCAGGTCGGCGTGATCGCGCCGATCGCGTTCCTCGCGCTGCGGCTCGTGCAGGGCGTGTTCGTCGGCGGCGTGGTCGCGTCCACGCATACGATCGGCACCGAGTCGGTCGCGCCGAAGTATCGCGGCGCGGTGTCCGGGCTGATCGGCGGCGGCGGCGCGGGGCTCGGCGCGCTGCTCGCGTCGCTCGCGTACCTGACGATGTCGGCGCTGTTCCCGGGACCGCAGTTCGAGGTGTGGGGCTGGCGCTGCATGTTCTTCACCGGGATCATCAGTTCGGTGCTCGGCCTGTTCGTGTTCAACAGCCTCGAAGAGTCGCCGCTGTGGAAGAAGCTCGCGGCCGAGAAGGCGGCGAAGGCCGCGCAGGCGTCGCCGCGGCCGGCCGCCGCGGGGGTCGTGCGCTCGCCGCTCGCGACGCTGTTCTCGCGCGACTACCGTTCGACGCTGTTCGTGAACCTGCTGCTGACGATCGGCGGCGGCAGCGGCTACTACCTGACCTCGGGCTACCTGCCGACCTTCCTGAAGATCGTGATGCACGCGCCGAACGGCGCGGCCGCGACGATCCTGCTGCTGTCGAGCGTCGCGGTCGTCGCCGCGTCGGTCGGCGCCGGGCATCTGAGCACGTTCATCGGCCGCAGGCAGACGTTCATCTGGCTCGGGCTGATCCGCCTCGTGATGCTGCCCGCGCTGTTCCTGCTGCTGCCGACCGCGCACAGCATCACGATGGTCGGCGTGTACGCGGTCGTGCTGAGCGCGCTCGGCAGCGCGGGCTACGCACCGATCCTGATCTTCCTGAACGAACGCTTTCCGACCGCGATCCGCGCGACCGGCACGGGCCTTTCGTGGAACATCGGCTTTGCGATCGGCGGGATGATGCCGACCTTCGTGTCGCTCGTCGCGACCGACGCGTCGCGGCTGCCGGCGACGCTCGCGACGTTCGTCGGCGCGATCAGCGTGATCTTCCTGATCGGCGCGTTCGTGGTGCCGGAGACGCTCGGGCGGCTCGACCGCGAGCGGCTGCCGGACTGACGGCGACGGCCGCGCGGGCGCCGCGTCACGCCGCGCCGATCCCCTGGGTCACGCGCCGTATCTCGTCCGCGATGATGCCGATCAGCGCGTGCGCGGCCGGTCCGATCGGCCGCTTCGGGTGCGTGACCTGGATGATGTGGCGCAGGATCGGCGGCGACGTGATGCGGTGCGCGCGCAGCGTGCGTTCGTCGACGCGGCGCTGCACGACCACGCGCGGCAGGATCGTCGCGACGTCGCTCTGCTCGACGAACTGCACGATGGTGCTCAGCAGATCGATTTCGAAAGTCGGTTTCAGCACGATGTCGGCGGCGAGCAGCGCGGCGTCGAGCACGCCGCGCAGCCCGTTGCGCCGCGTCGGCAACACCAGTTCGAGGTCCGGCGGATGCGTGAGGTCGATCGTGTCCGGCAGCGCGCTCGCGTGCGCGGCGCCGGTCACGTAGACCATTTCCTCGACCAGCAGCGGCTCGACGTCGAGCGAGAGCCGGCCGCGCGGCCGGTTGATGATCGCCGCGTCGAGGCGGCCCGCTTCGACCGCGTCGATCAGCTGCGCGCTGAAGCCGTCCGCGATCGACACTTCGACCTGCGGATAAAGCGCGCTGAACTTCGCGAGCGATTCCGCGGCGACGCTCTCCGTTTCCGACGCGACCATGCCGAGCGCCACGCGGCCGGTGATGATCACGTCGGGCTGGCTCAACTGCTCGCGCGCGTGGTCGATGTCGCGCATGATCGGCGTGTACAGCCGATACATCTGGCGCGCGGCGTCGGTCGGCGTCATGCCGTGCGGGCCGCGCTCGAACAGCGTCTGCCGCAGTTCCGCTTCGAGCTTCGCGATCTGCATGCTGAGCGCCGGCTGCACGATGTTGAGCCGCTTCGCCGCGCGCGTGACCGAGCCGTCCTCGAACAGCGCAATGAAGTACTGGATCTGCCTGAATTCCATGCTGCGAATGCACCACGCGTCGGAGCGCCGAAACGGAAAGTGTACCCGCAACGGCGCGCGGCCTCGGCTCGCGCCGTTGCCGGGTCGCGCACGTCATCGCAGCGTGTCGGTCTGCGGTTTGCGCTCGGCCTGTTTGCGCGCCGGGCCGTCGTGTTGCCGCGGGTCGTGCCGCACGACGCGTCGCGCGAGCCACGCGGCGGTGAGCAGCAGCGCGGTCGACAGCGCGGCGTCGATCCGCAGCCCGGTGACGACCTGCGCGGCGAGGCCGTTGCCCGCGAGCGCGCCGAACGCCGCGACGCCGACCGCGCCGCCCGCCTGCCGCGCGGTGTTCAGCGCGGCCGACGCGGTGCCGGCGCGCTCGGGCTCGACCGACGCGAGCACGGCCGTCGTCATCGCCGGCACCGCGAGGCCCATGCCGGACGGAATCAGCAGGAACGGCAGCAGGATCGCGGCGAGCGGCGTGTGGGCGTCGACTGGCATCAGCAGCGCGTAGCCGAGCGCGGCGACGAGCGCGCCGACGATCATCGGCGCGCGGTTGCCGTAGCGCGCGACGGCCCAGCCGCTGACGACGTTCGACAGCAGGAAGCCGCCGGTCAGCGGCAGGAACGCGAGGCCGGCCTGCAACGGCGTCTCGCCGCGCGCGTGCTGCAAATACAGCGCGAGCACGAACACGGTGCCGTAATAGGTGAGATTCACGCAGATGCCGAAGCGCACCGCGGCGCTGAACGTGCGGTTGCGCAGCAATGCGAGCGGCAGCATCGGATCGGCGACGCGCGCTTCGAGCGCGACGAACGCCCACGTCGCGACGCACGCGAGCGCGAGTCCGCCGACGACCACGACGTGCAGGAAGCCGAGCGGCCGCGCTTCGATCACCGCGCCGGTGAACGCGGTCAGCGCGACGATCGCGAGCAGCTGGCCGCGCAGGTCGAGATTGCGCGCCGTGCCGGCGCCGCCGGCCTCGCCGGTTTCGCCGCGCGCGGCCGGCACCCACGCGAGCGTGGCCGCGAGCCCGGCCGCGGCGAGCGGCAGGTTCACGAGAAAGATGCTGCGCCAGCCGAACGCGGCGATCAGCAGGCCGCCGGCGACCGGCCCCGCCGCGATCGAGATCGCGCCGGCCGCGGTCCACAGGCCCACCGCGCGCGCCCGCAGCGCACGGTCGTGCCCGCACGCGCGATTGAGCAGCGCAAGCGAATTGGGCAGCATCGCGGCGGCGCCGGCGCCTTGCACCGCGCGCGCGGCGATCAGCGCGCCCGGCGACGCCGCGAGCCCGCACGCGAGCGACGCGAGCGCGAACACGACGAGCCCGGCCGCGTACAATCGACGCGCACCGTAGCGGTCGCCGAGTACGCCGCCCGACAGCATCAGTACGGCGAACGCGAGCGTATATGCGTCGACGATCCATTGCAGCCGGGCGACGCCCGCATGCAGCGCCGACGACAGGCGCGGCAGCGCGATGTTGACGATGGTCACGTCGAGTTGCGTGACGACGAAGCCGACGCTGACGGTCGCGACGATGCGGCCGAGCGCGGGCGTGAACGGAGCGGAAGGGGCAGGTCGGGTATCCATAGGCCGATGGTAGGCGGCGATCGGGCTTCGACGTTTCAGGTTTGCGTGAAGCGTCGAAATCGTCCGGGCTTCGGGAGGGCATCACGGATGCTGCAATACAGCAAGGCGTTCTTCGGATTGCAGACGGATTTTGCCGCGACTGCCGCGACGCTGACCGGCGCGACGCTCGCGCAGGCGTTGCTCGACCATACGAATCTGTATGTGCGCTTCGGTCTCGGTCGCGGGTTCGATGGTGCGCATCCGGCGTGGCGCCGTTATGTCGACGGGCTCTCGCAGGCGCCGGACCGTGCCGACTGGACGTATCGCTTCTATCTCGCGCAGGTCGACCGTGCGCCGCCGCCGGCGCCGCACGAGAGGTTCGGCTGCTTTTCGTACGAAGTGCAGGACGCCGGATGCGTGCGCATTCATTTTGCGAATGCGGATCCGCTCGCGGTGTCGCCGCTCGGCATCGAACGCCTGCCGGCGCGGCTGCGCGAACTGCGCGCGCTGTTCGCGCATGTCCGGCGTCATCATCGAGCGGCGGTCCGGGTCGTCGGCACGTCGTGGCTGCATAACCTGCGTGCGTATCAACGCTGCTTTCCGCCCGGGTATGCGGCGAGCGCGACGGTCGCGGCGGCGAAGTTCCGCCATCTGCCGCTGTGGGGGCAGTTTCTCGATCGGCACGGCGCCGTCCGCGCGGATCGGGCCGAGGACTTCATGCGGCGGCTGTCGCGCGCGACTGCGCCGCAACACCTCGCCCCGTGTTTCCCGTTGCAGGCGCTCGCGGTCGACGCGCCGGTCGTGGCGTTCTACCGTTTCTACGGACTGGATGATCTGCACGGCGCGACCTGAGCGCCACCGGAGCGCCGCATGCGGGAACGCGCATTGCTAACGCTCGCCGGCGCTGCGTGCCGCCGGGCACGCGACGCACGCGGCGGGTCACCGCTTTTTCCATCCAGCGAGGAGACATGCGATGAAGGACGGTAACAAAGGTCAGTCCCACTACGATCGGCGTCGTTTTCTTGCGGGCGTGGCGGCGGTGGCCGGCAGCGTCGCGATGGCGGGCTGCGGTGGTGGCGGCAGCGGCCCCGACGAGCCGAACGGCGACGCGCCGGCGCCGTCGGTCGCCGACATACCGTCGCCGGACGCCGGCGACCGCTATAGCCTGCCGCGTCCCGCGCTGCCGGATCCGGCGAGTTCCGGGATCGACCACATCGTGCTCGTGACGATGGAGAACCGCTCGTTCGACCATTTTCTCGGCTGGGTGCCGGGCGCCGAAGGCATGCCGGCGAACCAGCAGTTCAAGGACGCGTTCGGCGCGGTCCAGACGCCGTTCCTGCTATCGGCGAATCCCGCGTATGGCTACCAGGCGTGCGCGTACGCGGACCCGAATCACAGCTACGACGGCGCGCGCACGCAGATGGCGTCCGGCGCGATGAACGGCTGGCTGCTGACGCCGGCGACGAGTCAGACCCAGGGCGACCTGCTGCCGATCGGCTACTACGGGGCCGCGGACGTCGAATTTTTCAACGCGGTCGCGAGCAATTACACGATCGGCGATTTCTACTTCAGCGGCATACTGACCAGCACGTTTCCGAACCGGCTCTATCTGCACAGCGGCGCGACCGACCGCCTCGACGACAGCCTCGACAATTCGTCGCTGCGCACCATCTGGGACAACCTGAGCGCGGCCAACGTCGGCTGCAATTACTACTATCACGACGTGCCGTTCACCGCGCTCTACGGCGACCGCTACCTCGGCATTTCGCATCCGTTTTCGGATTTCCTGTCGCGCGCGGCGGCCGGGACGCTGCCGCCGTTCTGCATGGTCGATCCGGCGTTCGCCGGCGAAGGCGAGGGCGTATCGGCGGACGACCATCCGCACGCCGACATCCGCAACGGCGAGGCGTTCCTTGCGCAGGTGTACGAAGCATTGCGTACGGGTCCGAACTGGAGCAGCACGTTGATGATCGTCGTGTACGACGAATGGGGCGGCTTTCTCGAACACGTGGCGCCGCCCGTCAGGCCGATCAGCCGGAACGAGCAGGCGCTCGGCAACGACGGCCGGCTCGGCTTTCGCGTGCCGCTCGCGCTGCTCGGGCCGCGCGTGCGCGCGGGCGCGGTGACGCGCTATCCGTTCGATCCGAGTTCGATCCATGCGCTGCTGCAATGGCGCTTCGGCCTCGCGCCGCTCGGCGTGCGCGGCAGCGACACCGCGACGGTCAATCTCGCGTATGCGCTCGACTTCACCGACGCGCCGCGCACCGATGCGCCCGCGTTCACGGTCGCGCAGGGTCCGTTCGGCGGCGTGTGCGCGGGGGCGAGCGCGCCGTCGCCGACCAGTTCGCCGTCGGCGATCGACCAGTCGCAGCTTGCGGCGAACCCGACGACCGACCGCTTCGCCGACCTGCGGGCCAAGGCGACGGCGCTGGGGTTCCCGACGGGCGGTTAAAGCGTCCGCCGGATCGCGCGACAGCGGGCTGCGATGCGCGTCGCGTGCGCGCGCGATCCGCGGCTTCGATGCGGCAACGCCATCGAAGCCGCGCCGCGCCCGTCAAACGCGTCCGCGAACGGACCGGCGGCGGCATCGTACGGCCCGGCGATGCCATCCGCGCGGTGCTGCCGGCCGGCCCGCATCGGGCGATGGAACGCGTGTGAACCGGCGCGGTGCGGACGGTTCAGCCACCCACGCCGAGCAGCCGTAGGCCGGCGGCGCCGAACGCGAACGCGAGCGCGAGCAGCGCGTTCATCGCGCGCTGAAACCGGCGATACAGCCGGCGCGCGCGATCCGTCGAAAACAGCAGCGCATAGCCGACGAACACGGCGACGCCGATCGCCGCGCAACACGGGATCACGCCGTACTGCACCGCGCCGGTCGGGGTGGACGACAGCGATACGATCGACGTCCACACGAAGATCGCCTTCGGATTCGTCAGATGCATCAGCACGCCGTTCAGGTAGAGCCGCGCGCCGGACAGTCCGGGCGCGGGCTCGCGCGCACCGGCGCCGGACGACGACCACGCGGCGCGCACCGACCGGAACGCGAGCCACAGCAGATAGACGCCGCCGGCGATCCGGATCGCGACCAGCAGCGCCGCGCACGCGGCCAGCGCGGCGGACAGGCCGAGCGTCGCCAGCGTCGCCCAGCACATCGAACCGGAAACGACGCCGAGCGCGAACACCGACGCGGCGCGACGACCGCGATTCGCGGCGACCGACAGGATCGCGAGATTGCTTGGGCCCGGGCTTGCCGTGCCGACGAAATACGCGCCGTACACGAACAGCGCATTGGCGGTGAACAACGGGTTGGCGGTCATGGCGCGAGGCGCGGCGGGCGGAAAACCGCCATTTTCGCGGTCGCACGGCGGCTGAACAGAGACAGTTGCGGTCGTCGTCGCAGGGCCAGTCTGCGCTGGCTCCGCTCACAAAAAAAAGAGCAACGCGTCACGCGCTGCTCCCTTTGACATCCGGCGGCTTCCGCCGCGCCGATCAGCAGCCGGTCTGCTGCACCCGCTCTACCGCGAGTCCGAACGCCGGCCGCAGCTTCGTGCCGAGCACGTTGCCGCAGAACGCGGCGACGAGCCACAGCCAGCCGTGCAGGCTGCCCGACACGATCCCGCTGAAGTACGCGCCGATGTTGCAGCCGTACGCGAGACGCGCGCCGTAGCCGAGCAGCAGTCCGCCGATGACCGCCGCGATCAGCGAGCGCAGCGGCACGCGCCACACCGGCGCATAGCGGCCCGCGAGCGACGCGGCGAGCATCGCGCCGAGCACGATGCCGATGTTCATCACCGACGTCACGTCGTGGCTGACCGGCGACGCGAGCGCGGTCGCGTTCGGGCCGGCGGTCCAGTAGGTCCAGCCGGCGACGTCGATGCCGACGGCGGCGAACGCCTTCGCACCCCACAGCGCGAACGCCGACGTGACGCCCCACGGACGGCCCGACAGCGCCAGCGTCGCGAAGTTGAGGATTGCCAGTGCGACCGCGCCGGCGACGAGCGGCCACGGCCCGCGCAGCCACCGCGACGCGTTCGGCGCCGCGGGGGCGGCGTCGTTCACGAGGCGGCCGTGCCGGCGCTTTTCGATCGCGACGGTCAGCGCGGCGATCGCCGCGAACACTGCGAGGTTCAGCGCGATCGCCGGGCCCGCGCCGAGCGTCTTGACGAGCGACAGCGGCTTGAGCGCCGGCAGCGCGGTCCAGAACGGCATCTGCGCGGTCGCGACTACCGAACCGACGACGAACGCGATCAGCGTGACGATCATCCGCGTGCTGCCGCCGCCGACCGTATAGAGCGTGCCGGACGCGCAGCCGCCGCCGAGTTGCATCCCGACGCCGAACATGAACGCGCCGACGATCACCGACGTGCCGGCCGGCGCGACGAGGCCCGCGACCGGATGGCCGAACAGCGAGCCGGCGGCGAGCGCAGGGAAGAACAGCAGCACGCCGATCGCGAGCATCACCATCTGCGCGCGCAGGCCGGCGCCGCGGCCGTCCGCGATGAACACGCGCCATGCGGACGTAAAGCCGAACGCCGCGTGATACAGCGTGACACCGAGCAGTGCGCCGACGACGTACAGCGCGGCCTGCGCGGCGCTGACCGTGCGTGCGAGATAGATCGCGCCGAGCACGACGAGCGCGAGCGCGACGCCGAACGACTTCGGGTTGAGGTTGACGAGGCGGCGCGGCGCGCGGCCGAGCGACGTAGACAGATCGGACATGATGTGACCCACCGGAGCGGATGCGCCGTTGCGCACGCATCGAGCAAAAGGTGAAATGGGTTTCAGGGAAAACCCGAAGTATACCGAAATGTTCTCGCGCGGTTGCCTGCGCCTTTACGCGCGGACGGTGCGCGGGTTTGAAGGTCGCGCGTGCCGCAGGCGGCTTGTCAGCCCCGTCCGGCAAGGCCTGGCGCGATTCGCGCCGGCTTTCTTCAGAACCGCTTCATAACCCGGCGTCATACCGATATGGGAAATAAGCAGGCGGTGTCAAGCACCAAGTGCAACAGCGGAATCACTGAAGGGAGTGGCTGGCTTGGGTGAGCTTTTCCAGCATGGCCTGGTAGACGGCGATCGGAGGGTAGAAGCCGTGGATGGCGCGCGGG
>Ga0164242_10000248_pt1 | contig 68441 bp, 57 predicted proteins | sample OricomgcompostMG_FD_108783 | JGI IMG/M metagenome (GOLD analysis project Ga0164242, IMG submission 108783) | Miracle-Growth compost microbial communities from Emeryville, California, USA - Original compost - Miracle growth compost (MG) ... | reverse complement strand
CGAACCGTCAGATACCGTGCCGCCGCTGGCATATTCGCGGCAGCATACGCTCCCCTCGCGCGACCTGTCCGCGAATCGCAAGTTTCGATGCGACCTCGGAGCCGAAGCGAGTTTCCTCGTATCCGTGGACATGTGGACGCACGACTCGATCGAGTACGTGACGGTGGCCGGCGAGAACTGGCTGGCCTCCGCCAGCGAATACCCCCACAGCATGCTGGCGCTGTGGCGGTCCCGGCCCTGGGCGCCGACGGTCCTGCCCTGCGGCCGCGCCTTCGACGTGATCAACCTGCCCGGGCTGTTCGGCCGCCGGCTGCTGGACGAGCTGTGGGCCTCCGGCCCCGGCTGCGGCCCGGTGGCGACCCACCACAACCGCATCCTGGTCTTCGCCCAGGTGGGCACGGCCGAGCGACTGCGCGCGCTGCTGGTGTGGGAGGAGTGGGCGCGCGACGTCCCGCCGCTGCTCTGCCACGGCGCGGGCGACGCGATCACCGTGCCGCCGGTCCAGCGCCCGCTCGACGCGGCCGACGGTCCCGGCCGCTGGATCGTCGCGCCCGACTCCCGCGAGCCCTGGCTGCCCGGTGCCGCCGTGCTGCTGTGGGCCTGCGTGCGAGCCGCCCGCGGCGAGGCGGGCGAGGCACCCCTCGACGGCGGCTCCCCGGCCGCGCCCGCCCCTCCCCCGGGCGCGTCCGGGAGCCGCCCGCGCCGCCCCGCGGCCCCGGCCACCCCGGACTGGCCGACCTCCTGCTGACCCCGCCCGGCGCTCGGCGCCACCCGCCGATCCGCCCCTCCCCTGCCCCGGCATTCGATTTTTGCCGCACCCGCCCGACCTGCTAATGTCTTCCCCGTCAGCACGCGCCGCTAGCTCAGTTGGTTAGAGCAGCTGACTCTTAATCAGCGGGTCCGGGGTTCGAGTCCCTGGCGGCGCACTGCACGGCGATGGCCCCCCTCGCACCAGCGAGCGGGGCCATCGCCGTTTTCCGTAGCGCACGCGCTCCCCGCAGCCGACCGCGGCCTCCTCTACGGCCGCGCCTCGGAGACCAGCGCCCCCTCATCGATCCGAGTCCACCAGACCCAGCGCAGGAATAGGAACATCCATGTATGATACCCACACGTATCACACTGGGATGAGTCATGACTTTTTTCGGGCGAGAGCAGAGCATCGCCGACCTCGCCGGGCGACTCTCCGCCGTGCGGGATCGAGGGGCCGGTTCGCTGATCGCCGTGCGCGGTCGGCGCCAGGTGGGGAAGTCCCGGCTGTTCACAGAGTTCGTGGAGCGGTCAGGCGTCCCTTACCTGTACTTCACCGCGGTCAAGAACGCGCCGCCGAGCGTCCAACTCGCGACGCTCACCCAGGAGCTGCGCACGTCCACCGCTCCGCTGCCCGACGCCGAAGCCCTCTTCGCCACACCCCCGGCCGACTGGCGGGACGCATTCGGCCGTATCGCGCTGTCCTGCCGGGACACGCCGGCCGTGGTCGTCATCGACGAGTTCCCGTGGGCCGCCGCCGTCGATCCGGCGCTGGAAGGTCAGCTGCAGAACGCCTGGGACAAGCAGCTCCAGCACCTGCCTGTTCTCCTTGTCCTCATCGGCTCCGACGTCACCATGATGGAGCGGCTCACCGAGCACGACCGGCCACTGTTCGGACGGGCGAAAGAAGTGACCGTCCGGCCGCTGAACCCCGCCGAGTGCGCGGCCGCCTTCGGCGCTGAAGGTGCGCGCCGGCCTCTGGAGGCGTTCGACGTCGCCCTGGTGACCGGAGGCTACCCACGGCTGGTGGTGGACGCCGTCCGGGCAGGCGGCGCCGAGGCTTTCGCGCGGGAACAACTCCAGGACGAGAACAGCGACCTCGTGGTGATGGGGCGTCGATCTCTCGACTCCGAGTTCCCCGACGCCCGGCAGGCTCGCCGCGTCCTGTCGGCGATCGGGGCCCAGCCGGTGGGGCTGACCAGTTTCACGCAGGTCGTGGGCCGCCTGCCGGAGGAGGGCGGCACCGCGCACACGGCGGTGACCCGAGCTGTCGGCATTCTGGCGGACAAGGGCGTGGTCGCCGTGGACACACCGGTCGGAGCTGCGCGGAACAGCAAGTTGCGCCGGTACCGGATCGCGGATCCGTACCTGCGGTTCTGGTTCCGGTTCGTGGAGGGCCAGGAGAACCACATCGCACGCGGGCGGTCCGATGTCGCGGTGGCTGCCTTCGAGCGCGGCTGGAGCAGCTGGCGGGGCCGGGCCGTCGAACCGCTCGTTCACGAGGCGGTCTCGCGGCTCGCACCGGAACTTCCTCCCTGCGCGGAGGCGGAGTCGGGCATCGCCGGGAGCTGGTGGACCCGGGACAACAGCCGGGAGTACGACATCGTGCTGCCCGACACCTCTGGCAGGAAGGTGCTTCTGGCCGGCTCGGTCAAGTGGCGCGAGGGCGCACCCTTCACCGCAGGCGACCTCGGTCGGCTGGCGGAAGCCCGCCACGATGTCACCGGCGCTTCCCGGGCCGCGCTGCTCGCGGTGTGCCCGGCCGGGGTCGAGGCCGGAGTCCCGGTCGATCTCGTGCTGACACCGTCGGAGTTGCTGGCGGCCTGGACGGCGCGGAGCGCATGACCCTCGTCACAGCGAGAGGTCCCGCCCGGGGCCGGCGGGGCTGCCGTTTCGCCTGGTTCTGACGGGTTAGGCGCACTGAAACCGAACGGTGAAGGCAGGGAAACCTTCCCGGGGAGGAGTGCATGCCGCCGCTACCGGCGGGTACCGGCGGTCTGGCCCGTCGATTTCCTGTGGAGATCGACTCACCCATTCCGACGGAGGCGCCAGAGCGTATGCAGCCCACTCGAAGCGGCCCAGAGGTCCCCGATCCCCAGCACGGCAGCGGTGCCGACGGCACTACCGCCGACGGCACCGCATCCGCCGGCACCGCCACCGGTGGTGTCGCCGCGGACGCGGGGGCGCCCACTCCGGCGGCGGTCGCGCCCTCGACGTCAGCACCCGCACCCTCCCCCGCGTCGACGCAGGTCTCAGGGGCCTCGCCCGCGCCGGGGTCGGCGTCGGACGCGAAGACGATGCGACGCGTCACAGCGGCCTCCGCGATGGGCAACGCCATCGAGTGGTTCGACTACGGCGTGTACGGATATCTCGCCACCTCGGTCGGCGACGCCTTCTTCCCGGGCCACGACCCGACGACGAAGCTGCTGTCGACCTTCGGCGTGCTGGCGGTGTCCTTCGCCATACGCCCGTTCGGCGGCATGGTCTTCGGCCCGCTCGGTGACCGGATCGGGCGGCAGAAGGTGCTGGTCCTCACCATCACCCTGATGTCGCTGTCGACCGCGCTCATCGGCTGCCTGCCGACCCACGCCACCATCGGCATCTGGGCACCGATCCTGCTCGTGGTCTGCCGCCTGGTGCAAGGCTTCTCCACCGGTGGCGAGTACGGCGGCGCGGCGACCTTCATGGCCGAGCACGCCCCGGACCGCAAGCGCGGCTTCTACGGCTCGTTCCTGGAGTTCGGCACGCTGATCGGCCTGATCGCCGGCGGTTCGATGGCGACCATCATCGACGCCGCGGTCGGCCAGGACACCATGAGCGCCTGGGGCTGGCGGATCCCGTTCCTGATCGCCCTGCCGCTCGGCGCGATCGGCCTCTACCTGCGGGCGCGTCTGGAGGACAGCCCGGTCTTCGAGGAGCTGGCCGCCAAGGGCCAGACCTCCTCGGTGCCGTTCCGCGAGACCATGCAGCACTGGCGGCACATCCTGCTGCTGATCGGCTTCGTGCTGCTGCTCAACATCGCCGACTACGGCGTGCTGACCTACATGCCGACCTACCTGAAGACGCAGCTGCACCTGAGCACGCTCACCAGTGATCTCCTCCCGGTGATCGTGATGCTCGGCATGCTCGCCGTCATCTCGCCGATCGGCGCGCTCACCGACCGGATCGGCCGGAAGCCTGCGCTGCTGACCTCCTGCATCGGCTTCATCGTGCTGTCGGTGCCGATGATCGCCCTGATGCGGGTGCACAACCTGGTCGCCACCGCCGTGGGGCTCGCGGTGCTCGGCCTGCTGCTGGTGATCATGCTGGCCTGCATCGCCTCCACGCTGCCCGCGCTGTTCCCCACGCAGGTCCGCTACGGCGCGTTCGCCATCGGCTACAACGTCTCGACCTCCGCCTTCGGCGGCACCACGCCGCTGGTGGTGACGGCACTGATCGCGGCCACCGGCAGCGACCTCATGCCGGGCTGGTACATGATGCTGGCCGGCGTGATCGCGCTGGTGCCGATCCTGCTGATGCCGGAGACCGCCGGCGTCTCGCTGCGCGGCCGCCGCACGCCGGGCACGGCCGGGACGCAGCAGGTCCCGCACCTGCACCGGTCCGGCGCCCGGCCGGCCGCCTCGCACTGACCCACCTCACTGACCCACCTCACTGACCCGCCCCACCGGCACACCTCCGCCGCCCCCGTTCGGCCCCGCATCGGGCCGGACGGGGGCGGCGGCGCTCTCCCGGCGGCCCGACGTGCCGAAGATCACCGTCCGTACCGCCGGTCCGGTCGTGAACGGCGGAACCGCTGGATGCGGCAGGATGGTCCTCTCGGACGTACGAAGGCTCGTGGGACGACGGGGAGTGCGGACACACAGCATGGAACGGGTACGACAGGCCTGGGACGACCTGCGCGACCAGTACAGCGCCAGCGACCCGGGACTGCTGAGGCTGTCCAGCGCGGTCACCACCGTGGGCGGGATCCTCCTCACGCTGCTCACGCTCGCCGTGCTGCGCACCCCGGTCCCGCTCCTGGTGGCCGGCGCGATGAGCGCGATGGCGGCCTCCTTCGCGGTCAGCGACCCGCTGCCGCGCGACCAGGCCCGCACGCTCGCGCTCTGCCTCCCGGTCGGCTTCGCCTCGGTCGCGCTGAGCTCCGCGCTGCAGTTCAACCGGGTCCTCACCGACCTCGTCTTCCTCGCACTGATCTTCACCGCGGTCTACATCCGCCGGTACGGCCCGCGCGGGCGCGGGCTCGGGCTGCTCTCCTTCCAGCTCTACTTCGTCGCCCTGTTCACCCATGTCGGCCTCGGCCAGCTGCCTCACTTCTACCTGGTGCTGACCATCGCCGTCGCGGCCTCCGCGCTGGTCCGCTTCGGGCTCGTGCGCGCGTGGCCGGAGCGGACCCTGGTCCGGCTGCGGCTCGCCTTCCGGGCGCGGCTCGCCGGGGTGGTCGAGGCGCTGGTGGACGTGGTCGAGGCGCCGCCCGCCACCCCGGCCGCCGACCGGGCGCTGGTCGTCCTGCAGCGCCGCACCGCCCGGCTGCACCAGGGCGCGCTGATGATCCAGTCCCGGCTGGAGAACGGCGCGCCCGACCAGGCCGTCGCCTCGCAGATCCAGCGGCGCATCGCCGAGGCGGAGATCGCCGCGGAGCGGCTCGGCGTGCTCGTGCTGCACGCGATCAAGCCGGAGCCGGACGCTCCCGTCCCCGCGCCGGGGTCCGCCGGAGGGCCGGTGGACGCCGCGGAAGCCGGAGCCGGCGCGGGATCCGGAGCCGGCGCAGAAGCCGGAGCCGGCGCGGAAGCCGGCGCGGAAGCCGGGGCGAGTGCGAGCACCGGGGTGAGCGCGGCCGGGAGCACCGGGACCGCGGAGGCCGGCACGGCAGCCGGCGCCGCCGCGGCCGGTCTCCCCGGGCACGGCGAACCCACGCCGGTCGCCTCCACCACCGGCACCACCCCGCTGGAGGCCATCACCCTCGGCCTCCACCTGCCCGAGATCCTGCCGCTGCCCGGCCTGCCGTTCTTCTCCTCCGGCGAGGAGGCCGCCCACCTGTCCGACCCGGCCGTGGCGCAGCTCCGCCACGAGCTGACCGCGCTGCGGCTGCTGGTGTCCCGCTCGCCCGCCTCCGAGGCCGACGAGCCCCCGGCCGCCTCGCACGTGAGCAACCGCCTGCTCGGCTACCGCGCCGACGAGAACCTCCCCGAAGCCGCCTCCCGCGACCTCCAGGACGCCTTCCGCGCGGTCGGCGAACTGGCCCGCGCCATGCTGGGCCTGCGGCTGGCCTTCGGCACCGCCGCCCCGGAGCATCCGGACGACACCGAGGAGGCCGCGCGCTCCCGCGAGGAGCTGGAGGCCGAGGACCTCTCGCTCGCGGTCATGGAGAGCGAGGACGAGCAGGCCCCGCAGCCCACCGGCCTGCGCCGCCCCACCACCCGGGCCGCCTTCCAGGTCTCGGCCGGCTCGGCGCTGGCCATCGCCGGCGGCGAGCTGCTCTCCAGCCAGCGCTGGTACTGGGCGGTGCTGACCTGCTGGGTCGTCTTCATCAACACCGCCTCCATCGGCGAGATCCTGGTCAAGGGCTACCGCAGGCTGGCCGGCACCATCGCCGGCGTCTTCGCCGGCATCGGCCTGGCCACGATGGTCACGAACACCTGGACCTCGTTCGCGCTGCTGATGGTCTGCGTCTTCTGCGCCTACTTCTTCGCGCCGCTGTCCTACGCGGCGATGTCCTTCTTCACCACCGCGATGCTCGGCCTGCTCTACTCGCTGCTGCACACCTACAGCGCGTCCGTGCTGGTGCTGCGGATCGAGGAGACCGCGCTGGGATCGGTGGCCGGACTGGTCGCCGCCGCCTTCGTGCTGCCCGTGCACACCCGGGAGCGCACGGACGCGGAACTGGTCACCGTCCTCGGGCGGCTGCGCGAGACGCTCGCCCAGTCCGTGTCGCAGCTGTGCGGCGGGCCCGCGACCGACCTGCTGGACGCGGCCCGCGACCTGGACACCGCGCTGGACGCGTTCCGCACCTCGGTGGCCCCGCTGACGCACCCCGCCGCGCCGCAGCGCGCCCGCCGCCGCCGCGCCCGCTACACCCTCGGCCTGCTGGAGACCTGCGCCTACCACGCCCGCAGCCTCGCGGCGACGGCCCAGCTGATCCCCGGCTCACTGCGGATCGGCGCCGACCCGCGACTGGCCGAGGCCGGCGCCCGGCTGGACCGGAACATCGCCGCGCTGGCCGCCTTCGTGGAGACCGGCGGCCGGCAGCGGCAGCCGCTGGAGGCCGGCCCGAACATCGCCGCGCTGCTGCGGCCCGCCGCCCAGGGCCACCCCTCGGTCGGCCCCGGCCTGGACGGCGCCACCACCGCGGAGCTGCGGCGGGAGTCCACGGTCGCGCTGCGCGTCCTGCGCCATCTGCAGCGGATCGACGAGAGCGTGCTCGGTCTCGCCCGCCCGCTCGGCCTGCGCGACCCGGAGCGCCGCAGCCGCGGCGCGGCGGCCGGGTCGAGCGCCGCGAGCCGCGCCGACGCGCCGGCGGGGGCGCGGTCCTGACGCTCCGTCAGGAGCGTGCGCCGTCAGCCCTTCCTCGGCCTCCCCTTCTCCGCGCGGCGCTCCGCCTCCAGCGCCGCCGTGACAGGCCGTCCGGGCAGCGGGCTGGAGTAGACGACGCTGGTGGTGACCGGCCCGTGCGCGCCGATGCGCCCGCTGAGCCGCTCCAGGTGGCGCATCGAGCGGGCGACCACCTTGAGGACGAAGCAGTCCTCCCCGGTGACGTGGTGCGCCTCGACGATCTCCGGGGTGGAGTCCAGGAGATCGTGGAACGGCTTGTAGTTGGTGTTCGGGTAGCGGAGCCGGACGAAGGCCATCACGGTGAGGCCCAGGCGCTCGGGGTCGAGCGCGGCGGCGTACCCGATGATCACGCCGCGCTCCTCCAGCCGGCGGACCCGCTCGGTCACCGCGCTCGGCGACATCGCGACCTGGCGCGCGAGCTCGGCGTAGCCGACGCGCCCGTCGCGCTGGAGCACCGCCAGGATGCGCAGATCGGTGGCGTCGAGCGCGGCGATGTCGGGCGGCGCGACGGCGAGCGGTGCGACGGCGCGGCCGGCGATCGGCGCGGCCGTGGATTCGGTGGTCATGGCAGAGGCATACCGGGGAATCCCCGCCGGGACAAGGAAGCTCCCGTGGATCGCCCCTTCAGCGGCCGCCGCCCCCGCCGATAGCGTTGCGGCATGACGCAGACGACCTCCGGCACCACCGCTGACCAGCAGTTCTCGCCTCTCGCCGGCTCCGCCGCCGCGTTCTTCGCCGCACGGCTCGCCTTCCAGACCGACGTCTCGGACGTGCGCGCCGCGCTGACCGATCCGGCGGGCGCGGGCTTCGTGCTGATCGACTCCCGGGCCCGGGTCGCCTGGGACCAGGGCCGGATCCCGGGCGCCGTCCACCTGCCGACCCGGGAGATCCCGGGTCGCGCGGCCGAGCTGCTGGACCCGGCGGTGCCGGTGGTCACCTACTGCTGGGGCCCCGGCTGCAACGGCGCCACCCGCGCGGCGCTGGCCCTGGCCCAGCTCGGCTACCAGGTGAAGGAGATGCTCGGCGGCTACGAGTACTGGGTGCGCGAGGGCTTCCCGGTCGAGACCGGCCCGGACGGCGCCGAGCACCGCCAGGCGCCCGACCCGCTCACCGCGCCCGTCGGCGGGCCCGCCTGCGGCTGCTGAGCGGTCGGCCGGAGCCGGCTCCGGCCGTCAGGCCTGGTTCTCGTCCGCGATCCGCTCGTGGTGGCGGATCACCTCGGCGATGATGAAGTTGAGGAACTTCTCCGCGAAGGCCGGGTCCAGCCTGGCCTCCTCGGCGAGGCCGCGCAGCCGCTCGATCTGCCGCGCCTCGCGCGCCGGGTCCGCCGGGGGGAGCTGGTGGCGGGCCTTGAGCCGGCCCACCTCCTGGGTGCACTTGAAGCGCTCGGCCAGCATATGGACCACCGCGGCGTCGATGTTGTCGATGCTGGAGCGCAGCCGCTCCAGCTCGGCCCGCACGGCGGCCTGCTCGTCGTTCGCCGTCCGGTCGCTCGCTGCCTGCTCGGACAACGCCGTCTCCTGCTCTCCAGGTCGGATCCACATTTCCGGGGACCGCCACGGTAGCAGGCGTCCACGTTCTGTCCACGGAGTGAGACGCGCGCCGGCCGCCGCCCGGACCGCCGCCGATTTCGCGCCCCGGCCTGCGGTGATGTACAGTCTCCGACGTCAGCACGCGCCGCTAGCTCAGTTGGTTAGAGCAGCTGACTCTTAATCAGCGGGTCCGGGGTTCGAGTCCCTGGCGGCGCACACTGTTCGGGGTCGGCCCCTCCCGCATCGCGGGAGGGGCCGACGCCGTTTTTCCGCACGTCATCCTCGCAGGCGGTCGCCGGGGGTGTCCGGATCCGTCCCGGATGGCGACGCATCATGCGGGGGCGGAGTGCCCGGCCGGTGCAGGTCGGGTGGGTGGTGGGGGTGGGGTGTGAGGGCATTCACTGGCATGATCCCGCTGTGGGAGTGACGTACAAGTACTTCGCCGCGGCATCGGACGAGATGGCCGCCTCGACCATCGACCTGCCCGGGGGGCCGGACGGCGCGGGCACGCAGCCGCTGCCCATGCCCCTACCGGAGATCATGGAGCGGTACGGCCCTGACGGGCTCCGGGAGTTCGCGAAGCCCCGGCTCCGGCTGGCCGAGACGGGGTTCTCCGTGGTCGGCACCAAGAACTTCGACTCGACGTCCGACCTCGCGGTGGTCGAGGGCATCCTGAGCGGGGTCGGCTTCGACGACTTCCTGGCCCGGCCGCGCACCTCACAGGTGGTGGCCGAGCGCGACGGAGGCGACTGCCTGGTGCTCACCATCAGCGACGAGTCCCGCGACGTCCTGGCGAAGGCGGGGGCGGTCGAACTGCCCGAGGCGGCGCGGCGCTGGGTGGAGTTGCAGGGATCGGGCGACCCCGAGTCTCTCACCGGCCTGCTGCACGAGCTGGCGGAACTCGCCCGCGGTGCGCAGCTGCGCGGCGAGCGGCTGTACTGCTGGACCCGCCTCTGACCGGCGGGGCGGTCGCGGCTACGCCTGGAGCATGACCAGCAGCTTGGTGCCGGGCACCAGCTTCCGGTTGACCGAGGTCGACTGGACGAACACGGTGTACAGCGGGTTGTCGCCCGGCGTCACCGTCACCTCGGTGTCGGGCAGGCCGAGGAGCCGGCGGGCCGCCGCGCCGGAGAACACCCGGCCCGTGGTCCGGCCGGTGGCCGGGTCCTTCTCCGCCACGGCGAGCTGCTTGCCGCCCTGGATCTTCTCTCGCTTGGACAGCTCGTAGAAGGCGCAGCCGGTCCGGTAGGAGTGCCCGGCGCGGGTGACGAACTCGCGTATCTGGGCCGGCTGGTCGACGGGTATCAGCATGTAGGTGCCGGTGCCGAGGGCGTCGAGGTTGGCGGTCACCTGCGCGGCGCTCAGGTCGCGACCCATGGCGAAGAGGTTCCGCGTCCCGCGTACGCCCTGCTCGCGGCCGCGCAGGAAGCTGGTGGCGGCCGTCTTGACGGTGCCGATGGCCTCCTCGACGCCCTTGCTGGACGCGGCGTCCCAGATCGCGATGTTGCCGGCCGGGAAGCCGTAGTCCTGCGCGGTCCGCTTGGCCAGCGAGTTCGGGACCAGGATCGCCGAGGTCCAGTGATCCGGGAGCTCCTCCATGGCGCGCTGGATGCGGTCCGTCCACATGCGCAGCACGGCGGCGCCCCGGCCGTCCGGCATCCTGGTGTGCATCTGGCCGGTCTCCGCGCAGCCCGAGGCGTTCTCCTCGCCGTCCGTGACGACGACCTGGAGGAAGGAGTGCTCGCCGTAGCCCTCCCAGATGTTCTTCAGGTCGTCTATGGACTTCGCGGCCGCCTCGATCAGCGCCGTGGCGCCGCTCTCGACCTGGTAGAGCCCGCGCAGCGACGGCAGGTGCTTGACGTCCATGTCCCAGACCAGGTTCTGCACCTCGTGGTCGAAGGCGTAGAGGCTGATCCGGGTCTCGTGGCCGAGCCGGTCCGACTCCTCCTGCAGGCCCTTCACGAACTCGTCCACCACGCGGATGAGTTGCGCCGCGTGTCCGCGCATCGAGCCGGACTTGTCGACCACCAGCGAGACGTGGTTGACCTTGTGCTTGATCCGGTTGACCGGCATGGCTCCGCCCCTGTCCCAGGCTCTCTGACGCCTGCTCAAACGTTGTCCTCACCTTAGGAAGGGGCACTGACAACGGCCGCCGGCCCGGTTCACCACATGCCCTCGGAGATCTCGAACAGGGCGTTCTCCCAGACTTCTTCGGGATCGTCGAGGGCGTCCGGATCGATGGCGCGGAGCCGGTCCTCCAGCTCCCGGCCGAGCTTGCCGGCGAAGTCGGCGTAGTCGTCGACCGAGGGCCCCTCGATGCTGTCGCAGGCCTGCGCGGCCTCGTCGAACGCGCAGAGGAAGCCGAGGAATGCCTCAAGGCTGCGGTTCACCACCGTGGGCTCGCCGCCGACCTCCGGCAGCCGGTACACCCGGCCGTCAGCAGGGTCCAGCGCCACATCGCTGGACAGCAGCTTCCCGAGCAGCAGCCAATCACCGCGCTCCGGCGTGAACTCCGCGGCGATCGCGCCCGGATCGACCTCCCGCTGCTGCGCCCAGGTGCGCGGGCCCGCAGGGAAGTCCTCGGAAAGCCGGAAGATCTTCATCGCCTCCACGGGGAGCCCCACATCTCGCAGCAGCTCCCGCGCACCGGGGTCACCGATCCGCGCCGACTGCTCAGGATCGACGACCCGCCGCATCCGGTCGGCACTGAAGTGGCGGGCGCCCGGACTCACCCGATCCGCTCTTCCCACAGCGTCTCCAGGTCGAGGCGGAGTGCGGTGGTCGCCACGGCGGATCCGACGACCAGGAGCCCGTCGGGGGTCAAGGCCAGTGCGGTGGCGGTCTCCGGACACGGGAAGCCCGTCATCCGGCCCTCGTGGAGCCGCCACAGATGCAATCGCTGGTCCGACCAGGCGACCGCCAGGACGGGACCCGTCCGGGTCCCGGTCATGGCCACGGCCGTCGCCAACGCGGCGCGGCGCTCCACGGGGAAGGGCATCACCTCTCCGCTTGCCGAGTCCCACAGCCTGACCGTTCCGTCGTACCCCGCCGCGACCACCACGGAGGCACCGACATCAGGCAGCCCTACGCAACCGACGGCCGTGATCCCGACCGTGTGCGTACGCGCGATCGCCGGGCCCGCCGCGAGCCGGGAGAGGTTCCACAAGTGGATGCGCCCCTCGGCGTCTCCGAGCACGAGCCGGTCCCCGTCGGACGCGAGGGCGGTGATGCGGTCGGACGGCGATTCGAGCGTGATGGCGTTGTGGTAGAGGCACAGGTGGTCGGCTTCAGCCGGCGTGGACGAAGGTCCCGTGAGCGGGATCGGCCGGAGGCTTCCGTGGACGTCCAGGGCCACGGCGCAGTCCGGCCGTATCCCGGCCAGGCCCGTCCAACGATGCGGCGGCCCCCCGGCGGCGACCCGGCCGATCAGCGAACCGTCGGGGGTCCGCCGCAACTCCGGGCGGCCGGCCGGGTCCGCGGCGACGAGTACGGCGTCGTCGTCTCCCGGCTTCGGCAGCAGCCCGAGCACCGCGGTCGGACGCCCCGGCAGCGACCACTCGGCGCTCCAGCAGTGGGTACGCGCCAGCGGACGGAGGTAGGCGGCGAGCCGGTCGTCCACCCCGAGCGAGGTCGCGTGGAGCAGCGCAGCACGTTCCGCGTCCGGCAGACCGTGGGTGGTGAGGGCGGGGGCCGCTCTCGCCCACACGGCACGCAGCCTCGCCGGCGCGGCGACACGCGGATCGGCGAGTGCCGCGGTGATGGCGACGGGCGAACCGCAGACGAGAAAGCCCGGATCGGCGAGGAGTTCCCGGGCGGTGAGTACCGGCTGCTCTCCTCGTCCGCCGTCGGTCAGGGCCGCGTCCAGAGCGCGTTCACGGAGCTCGGCCGGGGCGGTCCGCCAGTCCGTCACCGCACCGGCCGTCACCGCACCGGCCGTCCTCGGCGGGGTTCGGGGAGCGGGGAGGGCACGGAACGGTGCCGGGCCCAGGTCCAGGACCAGCGCTCCGCTCTCGGCGAGCTCAGGGCCTGGCCCGGATGCGCCACACTCGATGACGAGACGCACCCCGGCCAGGGCCAGGAGCGGCCGGACCACCTCCGCCACGATCGCTTCCGGACGGGCCGCGGGCAGGTCTCGTGGACCCCGCCCGGCCTTGTGCAGGTCGGGGAGAAGGATCAGGACCGGCCGCGGATCCGCGGCGATCCGCTCCACCAACGCGGCAGGCCCGCAAGGGCCGTAACCGAGCTGTCGGCCGATCTCCCACGCCAGGGTCGACGCCGTCTGGCCCTCGGCGGGCACCGCCGCGTGCACGGTGGTGCCCGCGTCGGACCCGGACCCTGCCACCAGCCATGCCAGAAGGTGACTCTTCCCGCTGCCCGGTCCACCCTTCACCACGCACAACCGGGAGCCATCCGGATCCCCGGACGCTGCCCAGTCCAGCAGGGCTTGGGCGTGCGGCGCACACGACCCGTCGGGCAGGGCGGGCCGAGCGGAGGTCTCCGGTCCGGTCACCGGCTACCCCTGACGCTTCCGCTCGGCGACGGCCGCGCGCAGCCGTCGGATTCCCTCCGCACGCGACTGCGCGGTGTCCCCGTACGGAAAGCTGTGCGTCACGGTGGCCTCGGGAAAGGTCAGCGCCAGCCACAGGGCGCAGTAGTGGCCGGGCAGAGCGCATGCCTCCAGTTCGGTGTACACGCGGGCCACTTGGCCGGCGCGGACTCCCGCGGCGGACAGGCGCGACCAGAGCTGTTCCTCCGCGTGGACGGCCAGGCCGCCCGAGCCCGTGAAGACCTTCTTCTCACCGTGGTCGTCGACGACTTCGAAAGCGGCGTAGGTCTCGACCGCGGTGCTGTCCCGGAGGTCGTCCAGAACGCGGGACCACCATCCCTCCCGGTCGGACAGGGCGGCCGGATCGGATTCCCGCAGCCGTCGCTCGAACCGCCGGAGGGCCGCTTCCGCCTCGGAGGCCGCCGTGGCCTCGCCGAGTTCACCGACGAGAACGTCCAAGTCCACCAGGCCGGTGGCGAAAGCGCCGACGGAAGAGTTGACCAAGCCGAACGGATGCTCGGCCGCCTCGAGAAGTACGGTGCCCACCTGTCCCTCAGGGCTGACAACGAGTTCGCAGGCCCGATCGGATCCGAGTCTCGCCCAGCCCTGCCATTCACCGTCCGGAAGCCGGCGCTCCGCGAACGCGGCGTAGGCGGGCAGGTCGCAGGGCTCCTCCCGGAGGCTGTGGAAGTAGGGTCCGACCTGCGAGGGAAGGATGAGCCCGGGGATCTCGCCGAACCGGCGGACGCCTTCGGTACCGAAGCGATCCACGATGCGGTCGATCGGGCTGGGCATGTGCGGTACCTCCGATGGTGCGCCGGACGGCTCGCGGCCGGGGCCCGGACTCCGCGGTCTCTACTGGAGCTTCTCCGCCACGAACCTGAGGACCAGCTCCCAGGTCGGCTCGCCGGGCTCGTACCCGAAGTCCTCCTCCGGCGGCTCGAAGCCGACCGGATCGACCGCCGTCATCCGCTCCCGCAGACGGTCCTCCGCCCCGGGCCGGAACTCCCGCTCCGGTGCGTCCCCGCTGGGACGCGCGGGGTACTCGAAGTCATAGTTGGGCCGTTCCACCTCCAGCAGGTACAGGAAGTGCACGAAGGCGTGGAGGCTGCTGTTCAAGCGGCGCGGAACGCCCCCGTCCGGGATGCTGTGCACAACGCCGCTGCGGGTGTCGAGATACACGAGATCATGGGAGATCGTGCCGAGCAGAGCCCAGCCGTCGACGTCGACGTCGATGCCGAAGTCGGCGAACTCCTCGCGCAGGCGCTCGCGGTCAGCGGTCAGCACGCCCTTGCTGAAGTCACTCGCCGGCCTGAGCCAGAAGTTCACCGGCACGCCCAGGTCGCGGAGCACGTCCCGGGTCGGCCGGTGCGCGACTCCCTCCAACCCCGACTCCGGGACGGTGATCAACGCGTCAGGCGGGATCACCGCCTCCAGCGCCGCCCGGTCAACCAGGTCGGTCATGTCGCCTCTCCGCCTCGCCTCTCCGCTGTGCCGATCCGCTGCCGGCGAACCCGCCGCCAGTCTACTGAGCCTCACTCCGCTCAAGGCTTGAACTGAGGATGAGGCTTGGGCCGCAAGGCGTTGAGGTACTGCTCCATGTCGCTGTTGCCCGCGGCCCGGTCCGCCGCGCCACCGTACGACGCGCTGTGCGTGACCTGGACCCCGGAGGGCAGGAAGTGCTTCATCCAGCTACTGCAGTTGGGTGCGCTGGTGCACGGCGCCCGCTCCGTGTAGACGGCGGTGAGCCCGCCGGCCGAGCCCGATTCCAGCATCGGGATGCCGAGGACCCGCTCGGAGTGCGGGTTCGGGTTCCGGCTCCTCCCGACGAGGATGAACCCGTTCTCGTCCCCGGCCTTGCCGTATCGGGCCGATGCGTAGTTGTTGCTGGTGAAGTCGTACTGGGCAGGCCGGTTCGGCTCGTCCGCGGTGGGACCGGTGCCCTCCCGTTTGGCATAGCTGCCGAAGCTGCCGTCCTCATGGCGGGCGAGCTGGGTGGCCCGTGACAGCTCGTCCTCGCCGAAAGGAACCTGCTCCGATTCGGTGGTGGGCCGCACCTCACCCTTCTTGAGCGGCGGCAGCCGATACTTCCCGGGCTCGGCGCCGGGCACCTTGTCGGCCCCGTCCAGTTTCATCGGAGCCAGCCGCGCCCGGTCCGCCTCCTCCAGCGCCTTCGGCCCTTCACTGGTCAGCCGCCGCACCACGCCGTCGTCACCGATCTTGTACACGGGGGTGGGGCCGAGACCCTTGCGCAGTTCCTCCTTGGTGGCGACCGTGCCCAGTCGCCTCCCGTCGGACGCGTGCACATCCTTGCCGGCCTTGGCGAACTCCTGGACCGCGTGACTCTCGGCCTCCTCGGCGTGGCCTGCCACCTTCTCGGCCCCGTCGGCGACCGAGTGCATGGCCTTCTTGACCGTCTTGCCGGCGTCCTGGACGGCCGGGACCAGGACATCGTCGATCCCGTGCTTGAGGGCGTTGGCTATCGCCTTGGTCATGCGAAGCTCACCCCGGAGAGGTAGCCGTGCAGCGCCTCCGCGTGGCCGGCGGCGGTCTCGCCGTGGGCGCGCATGAGGGCGGCGTGCTGCCGCAGCCCGTCTGGGTGGATGGCGTAGCCCGAGCCCGGCGATCCGCCGCCCGACCCGCCGGACGGGACGCCCAGCGCCGCGGACGCCGCCTTGAAGACGAAACCGTCCATCGCCCGCTCGATCACCGGGCCGAGCGCCTTGAACGCCCCGTCGATCACCTGAGAGGTGATGTACTGCACCAGTTCCTGCTCCAGGAAGTCCACGGCCCGCTCGGCGAGTTCGACGATGCCGGCCTCGGCCGCCTCGGCCAGTCCGAACGTCACCACGGCCGCCGCCTGGTCCGCGACGAACGAGGCCGCGAGGCCGATGAGTTCGGCTATGGCCGCGCCCTTCATGGCCACGATGTAGTCGGCGGCCGCGTGCAGCGCGGTGACCACCGTCCGGCAGGCCGACAGGAGTTCGTTGAAGTGCGTGGCCGACATGTCGGCCCACCGCCGCATCAACTGCTCGTAGGAGTCGGCCTGGTAGACCTGCCCCATGCTGCGCATCGTGGCGGTGGCGTCGGCGTGGGTGTTCTCCAGGTTGTCGGCGAACTGCCCGATCGCCTCCGCGACTTCACGCACCACGTCCTCGTTGATCGAGGGCCAGCTGATGCCGATGAACTGCAGCAGGTCCACGACCTCGGACGGCGGATCCAGCGCCATACGTCCCCCGCACACACCGAAACACCGATCGGACTGTACGACAAGCATTCTGACGTGCCATCAGTGCGCGCGCCAGGGAGTTGAGGATGAGCGCCCGCGTGCCGACTCGGCGACCGGGTTGCACTCGAACGGGGGATGCCGGGGCGGGAACGTACGCGCGAGCGGGAGCGTCTGACTGGACAGGCGGCGCGTCGACGGGGGCGTCCCGAGGCGGAGGGGAGGCGGCAGCGATGGAGGCCGTGATCAAGGGCAGCACCATGCCGGTGCTGGAGGTCATGCTGGAGCCGGGCGAGAGCCTGGTCACCCCGCACGGCGAGCTGTCGTGGATGACCGACAACATGACCATGAGCCAGACGACGCAGGCGGGCGGCGGCGGTCTGCTGCGCACCATCAAGCGCATGGTCGGCGGCGGCGGCCTGTTCCTGACCAGGTACCAGCCGGAGGGCTCCTCGGGGATGGTGGCCTTCGCGGCGAAGGTGCCGGGGCACATCGTGCCGGTCGACATCCAGCAGGGCCGCGGGTATCTGGTGCACCGGCACGGCTGGCTGGCCGGCACGCCGGGGGTCTCCCCGGTGGTCGCCCTGCAGCAGAGCTTCCGCGGCGGCCTGTGGGGCGGGGACGGCTTCCTCCTCCAGCGGCTGGAGGGGCAGGGCCGCGCCTGGATCGAGCTCTCCGGCGAGCTGTGCCACTACCAGCTGCCGCCGGGCCGGACGATGCTCGTCCACCCCGGCCACGTCGGCATGTTCGAAGAGCAGGTGCGGTTCACGATGACCCGTGTCCCGGGGATCGCCAACAAGATATTCGGCGGGGACGGGTACTACCTGGTCGCGCTCACCGGGCCGGGCGAGATATGGCTCCAGTCCATGCCGCTGCCGAACCTGGCGCACGCGCTGGCCCCGTACCTGCCTGGCCGCGAGGGCGTGGAGACGGTGGAGGCGGCGAGCATCGGCGGGGTGCTGGGCGGGCTGCTGCGCGACTGACCGGCTGAGCGCGGCCGGGCCGGCTGACCGCAGGCCGACCGGCCGACCGCGGCCCGGCCGACGGCGACCGCCGCCGGCGTCACACCGCCAGCAGCGCCCGGCCCAGGACGCGGAGGCGGTCGGCGAGGTCCGCGCGGGCGCGCACCGGCGGGTTGCTGACGGCGTCGTTCACCAGGGTCACCACCGCCTGCACGGTGATCTTCGCGCTCACCGGGTCGAGTTCGGGCCGGGCCTCGGCCAGCAGCCGGGTCCAGGTGCCGACGAACTCGCGCCGGAAGGCGAGCCCTTCGCGACGCCCGGGCTCGGGCAGGTAGGCCGAGCCGGTGGAGATCAGGCCGAGGTTGTCGGCGTGGGCGACGGCGAAGTCGGCGTAGGCGTCGAGCATCCGCAGCAGCACGGCGCCGGGGGCGTCCGCGCCGGGCGTGTCGGGCGCACCTGGCGCCTCGGGGGGCGTCAGAGCCCCCTCCATCGCCTGGCGCACCCGGTCCCGGGTCCGGGTGGCGGCGGCCTCCAGGATCTCCGCCTTGCCACCGAAGTGCTTGTAGACGCTCGGCCCGGCGATTCCGACCGCCGCGCCGATCTCGCTGACGCTCACCGCCTCGAACCCGCGCTCGTGAAAGAGCCGCGCCGCCACCCTCAGCAGCTCCTCCCGCCGGGAGAGGGCCGGCGGCGGCCCCGGCGGCGCCGACACCCGGCCATCGCCGCCAGATACCTGACCATCCGTCACCGACCGGCGGTCACCGGGCAGTTCCGGGCGCTCCTCTCGCGGCACGCCGGGCCCGGGTTCAGGTACGCGTTCGGCTCCCGCTCCCGCTCCGCCGCCGGTGAGCGGGGTGGTGAACAGCACCTCGCCCCAGCCGGCGAGCTCGCGCTCGAACCGGGCCCGCGGCAGCGACGCCCCGTGCAGCGAGACGCTGCCGTAGGTGTAGAGCGCGGACCAGGACCGGAAGCCGTGCTCCCCCGGGACGCCCGCGCGCCGCAGCGCGGCGGCCAGCGCCTCGGCGACGTGGCGGACCCGGCCGTCGGCCTCGGCGCGGCGCTCGGCGCCGAGGTGCCGGGTCTCCCGGTGCATCAGCGCCCCGAGGGCGCGGTGGTCGAGAGTGGCGGCGGCGAGCGCCCGGGAGAGCGCGTCGACGGTCGGCGCGGGCTCGGCCAGCGCGGGGGCCAGCGCCGCCTCGAAGCCGTCGAGCGCGGCGGCCAGCGCCGCCCACAGCAGCTCCTCCTTGCCGCGCACGTGCCGGTAGAGCGCGGGGGCGGTGATCTCCACGGCAGCGGCCACGTCCTGCATGGAGACCTGGTGGAACCCGCGCCTCTGGAACAGCTCGCCCGCCGCGCGGAGGATCTCCGCCCGGCGCGCACCACGCCGCCGCGGCCGGGCCACGGGCTGTGCCACGTTCACCCCTCCCTGGCTAGTCGGTGTTCACTCTGCCGCCCCACGGCCCAGCCGTCCAGCGGAACCGGGCGCGTCCAGCGGAACCGGGCGCGTCCAGCGGGACCGGGCGCGTCCAGCGGGACCAGGGCGGTCGATCCGGCGCCGCGGACCCGCCCGCTCGGCAGTCGGCTATGGACAGACCGGCTACTGGCGATTAACTTGGCGCTCATCTGCGCCCCCGCACCCGCGTCGAAGGAGACCGTGCCGCCATGCGCCGCTCTGTGTACAACGAGGACCACGAGGCCTTCCGGCAGACCATCCGTGACTTCATCGAGAAGGAGGTCGTCCCGGTCTACCCCGAGTGGGAGCAGAAGGGCCTGGTCCCCAAGGACTTCTACCTCAAGCTCGGCGAGCTGGGCGTCTTCGGCATCGAGGTCCCCGAGGAGTACGGCGGGGCCGGCATCGACGACTTCCGCTACACCGCGGTGATCTCCGAGGAGTGCGCCCGCGCGGGCGTCTCCTTCGGCGCCTCCGGCGTGCACACCAACCTCGTGCTGCCGTATCTCCTCGCCTTCGGCAACGAGGAGCAGAAGCAGCGGCTGCTGCCGAAGTTCGTCTCCGGCGAGATGATGACCGCCATCGCCATGACCGAGCCGGGCACGGGCTCGGACCTGGCCGGCATGTCGACCAACGCGAAGCTGTCCGAGGACGGCAAGCACTGGATCCTCAACGGCGCCAAGACCTTCATCACCGGCGGCTACCAGGCCGACATGGTGCTGGTCGTCTGCCGCACCTCCCCGATCACCCCGGAGAACCGCCGCGCCGGCCTGTCCATCCTCATCGTGGACACCAAGTCCGAGGGCTACGCCGTCGGCCGCAAGCTGGAGAAGATCGGCCTGCGCACCTCCGACACCGCCGAGCTGTCGTTCACCGACGTCAAGGTCCCGGTGGAGAACCTGCTCGGCGAGGAGGGCAAGGGCTTCAACTACCTCGCCCACAACCTGGTGGTCGAGCGCCTGGGCATCGCGGTGGGCGCCTACGCCTCGGCCCGCGCCGCGGTCGACCTGGCCGTCGACTACACCAAGAACCGCAAGGTCTTCGGCCAGGCGGTGGCCTCCTTCCAGAACACCAAGTTCGAGCTGGCGGCCTGCGAGGCCGAGGTCGACGCCGCCGAGGCGGTCGTGGACCGCGCGATGCTGGCCTACGCGGACGGCGAGCTGGACGCGGCCGGCGCGGCCAAGGCCAAGCTGTTCGCGACCGAGGTCTGCTCCCGCGTGGTCGACCGCTGCCTGCAGCTGCACGGCGGCTACGGCTACATGCTGGAGTACCCGATCGCCCGCCTCTACGCGGACAACCGCGTCTTCCGGATCTACGGCGGCACCAGCGAGGTCATGAAGATCGTCATCGCGAAGTCGATGGGCCTGTAAGCAGACGGGCCTGTACCAGGGGTACCGGCCAAGCGGCTGCGGTCGGCAGCCGGGGCAGCGGCCCGGTCGGGGCGTCGGAGACGGCGCCCGGACCGGGCCGCTCGCCGTTCACCGCGGGCCGTTCGCCGCTCACCGCTCGCGCCGCGCTCCCCCCGCCCGCCGCTCGCGCCGCGCTCCCCGCCGCACACCCGCCGCGCCCCCGCCGCTCACCCGTTCGGCCTAGCCCCGTTCGCGACCGCCCCTCCGCGCCCCAAGCGTGGAAGGAACAGGAACGCCCAAGCGGGGGCGCCCGTGCGCCCCGAACGGGGGCCTGGGCTCGCCGAACCTGCGAAGGGTTGGCCCGTGAACGACAAGATCCGCGCCATCATCTGCGAGTTCCTGGGGACCGGGCTTCTGGTCTTCTTCGCCGTCGGCACGGCGGCGGTCGGCGCCCAGTACCTGGGCACCGTCGGAATCGCCCTGGCCTTCGGCTTCGTCCTCCTCGGCCTGGTCTACGCGATCGGGCCGATCTCCGGATGCCACGTCAATCCGGCGGTGACGCTCGGTGCGCTGCTCTGCCGCCGGCTCGACCCGCTCACCGCGGTCGGCTACTGGGTCGCGCAGTTCGCCGGCGCCATCGGCGGCGCGGCGCTGCTCTACCTGCTCGCGCACCAGATCCCCGGTCTGAAGACCAGCGGCCAGCTCGGCTCGAACGGCTACGCCTCCCGTTCCGCGGTGAACCTGAGCCAGGGCGGCGCCTTCCTGGCCGAGACGGTGATGACCTTCCTGCTGGTCTACGTGGTGCTCGCGGTCACCCACCGGCTGAGCGCACGCGGCTTCGCGGGCCTGGCCATCGGCCTGACGCTCGGCGTGATCCACCTGCTCGGCGTCCCGCTGACCGGAACCTCCGTCAACCCGGCGCGCTCGCTCGGCCCCGCGATCTTCGCGGGCGGCGGCGCGCTGTCGCAGCTGTGGCTGTTCATCGTCGCCCCGCTGGTCGGCGGAGTACTGGCGGCGGGCGCGCACTACCTGACGCACCCCGGCCCGGCCTTCGACCCGCCGACCGCGCGGGCCGTCGAGGATCCCCGCACGAAGGTCGCCGAGGACCCCTCGGCATAATGCGAGGGTGACTCGCACCGCCCGGACCCCCCGATCGCCCCGGCACCTCCGGCACCACACCCGGATCTCCCGGCTCGTCTCCGTCACCGCTCTGGCGGCGGCCCTCACCGCGGCCGCCGCCGGCTGCTCCTCCTCCGGGCAGCGCCAGGGCGCGGGGACCGCGTTCCCGGCGAGCCCCGCGAGCGAGTCGGCCGCGCCGGGGGCGCTGAGCGTCTCCGCGCCCGGCACCGACCTGGTGATCACCGGCGCGACCGTACGGCCCTCCGGCGACGGGAAGTCCTCCGAGCTCTCCCTCACCGTCACCAACGCGGGCTCCATCCCGGAGCACCTGGCCGCGGTGACCGGTCCCGGCGGGGCGCACGCGACCATCGCCCAGGGCAGCGCCCCGGCCGGCGTGGTGTCCACGGCGGGCATCCTGCTCAGCGGCCACAGCACGGTGAAGGTCGGCGGGAGCGGAGACCCGGTCGTGACGCTGCCGGCCGCGCCGGCCACCGGATCCACCGAGTCGCTGGCGGTCGAGTTCGCCGTCGCCGGCATGGTCCACCTCACCGCCGTCGTCCAGCACTGACCGACCGCGCCCGACCGCACGCGACCGGCCGCGCCGGGAACACTTGCAGCCGCCTGCTTTTGCGGGGTCCGGCCTATACTGGGCGGCATTCTTCCGGCGAGGAGGCCATCCACCATGTCGGTTCCCGACGACGGCGCGGAGGCGCGCGCACAGGGCTGGCGCGCCCTCGCGGGCCTGTACTCCCGGATCGAGGGCCGACTCGAGCGCGCGCTGCAGTCGGCGCACGGGCTGAGCGTCACCGAGTACTCGGTGCTCGACGTGCTCAGCCGGGAGCCCGGCTGGCACATGCGGATGCAGCAGCTCGCCGGCGCGGTCGTGCTCAGCCAGAGCGCCACCACCCGCCTGGTCACCCGCCTCGAACAGCAGGGGCTGCTCACCCGCTACCTGTGCGCGGACGACCGGCGCGGTATCTACACCCAGGTCAGCCCGGCCGGGCGGGAGCTGCTGGAGCGCGCCCGCCCCACCCACGACGAGGCCCTGCGCGCCGAACTCGCCGAGGCCGCCGCCCTCCCGGAACTGGCCCCGCTGGTCCGCGTCCTCCAGGCCCCACCCGAAGCGGCCCCGGCGCCGGTCGGCGCCTGACCCGTCCTCCGGCGCCGCCGCGCCGCCAGGCATGCGCGAGGCCGGTGGCCGGCCCGTGTCCCGGGTCGGCCACCGGCCTTCGTCGTGCGTCCGCGCCCGCGGGTCAGCGGCGCCAGCTGACCGGGGAGCGGTAGGGGGCGTGGCGCTCGGGACGGTCCCAGAGCGGGACGACCGGGGTGCCGGAAGCGGCGGCGTCGAAGCCGCCGTCGCTGCCGGAGGAGCCGAGCGTTCCGGCGCGGGTGAGCAGCACGGCGGTGAGCGCCGCGAGCTCCTCGTCGGCGAGGCTGCCGCGCTCCACGCGCACCAGCGGCTCGGCGGCCGGCGCCGCGGCCTCGGCGGTGGTGGCGCCGGCGGTGGTCACAGGGCGTTCGATGACGGTGGTCACCGGAGTTTCTCCGTTCGGAGGGGGTGGTTCGGGTCGCCGGGGATCGCCCGGCCGGGGGTCGCGGACGGACGGCGGCCTCGCAGCAGGCTGCTGAGGGAGGCCGCCGCGCCGCGGGCTACTGCGGGGGGTTGCCGTGCTTGCGGGACGGCAGGTCCGCGTGCTTGGTGCGCAGCATGTGCAGGCTGCGGATCAGCACCTGGCGGGTCTCGGCGGGGTCGATGACGTCGTCGACCAGGCCGCGCTCGGCCGCGTAGTACGGGTGCATGAGCTCCGACTTGTACTCCTTGACCATGCGGGTGCGCATGGCGTCGGGGTCGTCGGCGGCGGCGATCTGGCGGCGGAAGACGACGTTGGCCGCGCCCTCGGCGCCCATCACCGCGATCTCGTTGGTCGGCCAGGCGTAGGCCAGGTCGGCGCCGACGGAGCGGGAGTCCATGACGATGTAGGCGCCGCCGTAGGCCTTGCGCAGCACCAGCGACACGCGCGGCACGGTGGCGTTGCAGTAGGCGTAGAGCAGCTTGGCGCCGTGCCGGATGATCCCGCCGTGCTCCTGGCCGACGCCGGGCAGGAAGCCCGGGACGTCCAGCAGCGTGACGATCGGGATGTTGAAGGCGTCGCACATCTGCACGAAGCGCGCGGCCTTCTCGCTGGCGTTGATGTCGAGCACGCCGGCCAGTGACTGCGGCTGGTTGGCGACGATGCCGACGACCTGGCCGTCCAGGCGGGCCAGCGCCACGATCACGTTGGTGGCCCAGCGTTCGTGGATCTCCAGGTACTCGCCCTCGTCGACGATCTCCTCGATCACCGCGCGCATGTCGTAGGGGCGGTTGCCGTCGGCCGGGACGAGGTCGAGCAGCGCCTCGCAGCGGCGGTCCACCGGGTCCTCGGTGGTCTGCGACGGCGGCATCTCGCGGTTGTTCTGCGGGAGCAGCGAGAGGAGGTAGCGGACCTCTTCGAGGCAGCTCTGCTCGTCGTCGTAGGCGAAGTGGCACACGCCGGAGACCTCGGCGTGCACGTCCGCGCCGCCCAGGCCGTTCTGGCTGATCTCCTCGCCGGTCACCGCGCGGACCACGTCCGGGCCGGTGATGAACATCTGCGAGGTGTCGCGGACCATGAAGACGAAGTCGGTGAGCGCCGGCGAGTACGCCGCGCCGCCCGCGCACGGGCCCAGCATCACGCTGATCTGCGGGATGACGCCCGAGGCCTTGGTGTTGCGGGTGAAGATGCCGCCGTAGCCGGCCAGCGCGGTGACACCCTCCTGGATCCGGGCGCCGGCGCCGTCGTTGAGGGAGATCAGCGGGGCACCGGCCGCGATGGCCATGTCCATGATCTTGTGGATCTTCTGCGCGTGGGCCTCGCCCAGCGCGCCGCCGAAGATCCGGAAGTCGTGGGCGTAGACGAACACCGTGCGGCCGTGTACGGTGCCCCAGCCGGTGATGACACCGTCGGTGTACGGCTTCTTCGACTCCAGGCCGAAGCCGGTTGCGCGGTGCCGGCGCAGCGGCTCGACCTCGTTGAACGAACCCTCGTCCAGCAGCAGCGCGATCCGCTCGCGCGCGGTCAGCTTGCCCTTGGCATGCTGGGCCTCGGTGGCCTTCTCGCTCGGCCCTGCCGCGACCTGCTCCCGGATCCCGTGCAGCTCCGCCACGCGGCCGCGGGCGTCGCCTGCCGTGTCGGCGGCCTCGGCGCCTGAGGCGCCGGCCGCGTCCGTGTCCTGCAGAACGGTCATGTGCAAGTACTCCCAGTCGGTCCGGTGTCGCGGGAAGCGAAAACCAGCTCTGCATCGACCCTACGTTTCCGCACCGCCCGGCCGAGGCGTCGACATCCCACAAGACGGCAGCCGATTCCCTGGACCCAACCCACAGCGACGCCACCGCCGCGGGCTCCCCCGAACGCCCTAAGCCAGCCGCTTGACCAGCAGCAACGCCACGTCGTCCTCGAATCGGCCGGTCCGCTCGGCCCGAGGGGCGATCAGGTGGTCGGCGAGTTCCTCCAAAGCCACCTCGCGGCCGCGCCTGCCGGCGACCCACGAGCCGACGCGCTCCAGCATGCGCCGCACCGAGACGTCGATGTCCTCGCCACGCCGTTCCACCAGACCGTCGGTGTAGAGGAGCAGCGACTCCCCGGGCCTGACGGCGGTGCGGATCACCGGGAACTCGAACCCCTGGTCGATCCCGAGCGGCGGCCCCCCGGGGACCTCCAGCTCGCTCACCGTGCCGTCGGGGGCGAGCCGGGCCGGCATCGGATGGCCGGCGCGCACCCCCGTCACGGTGCCGTCGGCCGGGTCGAGCACCAGGTAGCAGCAGGTCACCAGGAGCTCGGTCTGCAGGTCGGAGAGGAGCCGGCCGGTCCGCGAGAGCACCTTGCCGGGCGGCAGGCCCTCGCGGGCGTAGGCACGCAGGCCGACCCGCATCGCCCCCATCACCGCCGAGGCCTCGGCGCTGTGTCCCTGGACGTCGCCGACGGCCAGCCCGATCCGGCCGTCCGGCTGCTCGATCACGTCGTACCAGTCGCCGCCGACCTCCAGGCCGCGGGTGCCGGGCAGGTAGCGGGCGGCGGTCTCCAGGCCCGGGATCGGGGGTATCCGCCGGGGCAGCATCATCCGCTGCAGGTCGACGGCCTGCTGGTGCTCCAGGTCGTGCATCCGGGCGCGCTCGGCGGCCTGGGCGATGATGCCGGTCAGCGTCGTGCACAGGGCGCGCTCGGATTCGTTGAAGAACCGCGGGCCGGGATATCCGATCACGCACGCGCCGACCGGGCGGTCGGAGACGATCAGCGGCAGGATCGCCCAGGCCCGGCGGATCGGCTCGACCGGCTCCCCGTCGGGGCCGGTCCCGGCGGGTGCGACGACCTCGGGCAGGAACAGCGGGCGCTCGTCCGCCAGCGCGCGCAAGGCGGCCTCGGACGCGGTGTCCCGCAGCCGGTGGAAGTGGTCCGCGTTCACGCCCGCCCAGCGGACGTTCTCCCACTGCCCCCCGGCCTCCTCGCCGTCCCGGACGACCTGCAGGAACAGGTTCTCCGCCCCCAGCGCCGGGCGCACCAGCGTGTCGAGCACGTCGACCAGGTCGCGGATGGTGGAGGCGCGGGACAGCGCCCGGGTGAAGGTCAGCAGGAAGGCGTTGTGCGCGGCCTGGACGCCCATCGAGGGGATCAGCGCGGGATCAGTGCCGGTGGACGGTGTGCGGTCCCGCATGATCCCGATGACGCGCAGCGGGGTGCCGTCGGCGCCGACCTCCACCGAGCCGCGTTCGTAGACCACCCGGACCGAGCCGTCGGGGTGGACCATCCGGTACTCCACCTGGTAGCCGCCCCCGCGCTCCACGGCCTCGTCGACGACCGTGCGCACCCCCGGTTCGTCCTCCGGGTGCAGGGCGGCGAAGAAGGTCTCGGCGCGGCCGTCGAACTCGGCGGGATCGACGCCGGCCATCAGGCAGGCGCGGTCGTCCCAGCGAACGTCGCCGGTGGTCAGGTCGCGCTCGAAGGCTCCGAGCCCGGCCAGGTTCAGTGCCCGCTCCATGTCCGGGAGGGGGCTGCGCCGGGCCCGGCCGGCGGGCACCGCCACGGGCGGGGCCGGGACCTGGGCGGAGCGCCGGCCGGCCGCCGGAACGGTCGGCACCGGGCCGGAGACCGGGTCGCGGGGGGCGGGGGCAGGCGGAGCGGCCGGGGCGGGAGCGGCGGGCGCCGGCGCGGGTGCGCCGTCGACCGTCTGGGCGGCGGTCCTGGCCTGCGGCGGAGCGGGTCGGCCGACGTGCTGCGAGGCCTCCATGGCGCACCTCCTCCTCGCGCGGGGTCCGGGACGGCAGGAGCGCGGTCCCGGCGGGTTGGGGGTGGTTTCCGGGCGATTTGTCTCAGATACAGGCTAGGTGATGAATTGCCCTCATCACAGCGCCTCGGGACGCCGACTCCATGCCCGTGAGCAGCACATTCACGCTGTGCGCCCACGCGGACACGGATCGTGCCGGAGCCGGGTGGCGCCGGTCCGGCCCCGCCGCGGACCGGGGCCGGGAGGCGTGTGCTCCGGTTGCCGTAGTCGGAGGGGCGACACGCGCGGGAGTGGTTGCGGGGCCCGCGAACCCGGGGAAGTCTGGTCGCGCCGGGCAGCGGCGCCTCAGCCGGCCCACCGGCACGCCCGGCGGCGAAAGCCCTGGCGACACCCAGACTCCCCCACGACTCCCCGACGAAGGTGGAGGGCCCATGCCCGCACGCAGCAGCTACCCGGAGGGCGCGCCCTGCTGGGCCGACCTCATCGCGCCCGACCTGGACGCGGCGAAGCGCTTCTACACCGCCGTCATGGGCTGGCAGTACGAGGACAACGGCGCCGACCACGGCCACTACACGATGTGCCTGGCCCGCGGCGGGAAGCCCGTCGCCGCGCTGATGCCGCCGCCGCCCGGCATGGAGGGCATGCCCCCGGTGTGGAACGTGTACTTCGCCACGCCCGACGTCGGGGCCACGCTGATGCGGGTGGAGACCGCCGGCGGCAAGCCCGCGATGGGCCCGCAGCCGGTGCCCGGCGCCGGCACCATGGGCTTCGCCGTCGACCCCCAGGGGGCGGCGTTCGGGCTGTGGCAGGCGGAGCAGCACCTCGGCGCGGCGCTGTGGGCCGAGCCCGGCGCGCTGTGCTGGAACCAGCTCGACACCACGGCCGGCCAGGAGGCGGACGACTTCTACCGCGCGGTGTTCGGCTACGCGGACCAGCAGCAGATCGGCGACGGCACGCAGTTCGACTACAGCGTCTGGAACGTGGCCGGCGAGCAGCCGGCCCAGGTGGCCGGGCGCTGGAAGGTCCCCGCCGGGCAGCTGCCGGCCGGCGGACCGGCGTGGTCCGCTTTCTTCACCGTGGCCGACTGCGACAAGGCCGCCGCCTCCACCGCCGAGCTGGGCGGCAAGGTGCTGCAGGGTCCGGACGAATCCCCCTACGGGCGGACCGCCATGATCAGCGACCCGTCCGGCGCCCTGCTGCGGATCAGCGCGCTTCCGGAGCGGGCGCCGGGCGCCTGACGTACCGTCAGCAGGGCAGCCATCACAGGCGAGACGCACCAGCACCACAGGGAGGACGCAGGACATGGCAACCACGCGCACCGCACGCACCGTGTGGGAGGGCAATCTGGCCGACGGGAGGGGGGCGGTCTCCTTCGTCTCGTCCGGGCTCGGCGACCACGACGTCTCCTGGGCCTCGCGCGCCGAGCAGCCGAACGGGCAGACCAGCCCGGAGGAGCTGATCGCGGCCGCCCACTCGAGCTGCTTCTCGATGGCGCTCTCGCACGCCCTCACCCAGGGCGGCCACCCGCCGACCCGGCTCAACACCCAGGCGGACGTGACCTTCCAGCCCGGCACCGGGATCACCGGGATCCACCTCACCGTGCAGGGCGACGTGCCCGGGCTGGACGAGGCGGAGTTCGTCAAGGCGGCCGAGGACGCCAAGGCCAACTGCCCGGTGAGCCAGGCGCTCTCCGGGACCACCATCACGCTGAGCGCCTCGCTCGGCTGAACCGGAGCCGCGCGGCATCCGGCGCGCCCGGCTTGCGGCACGCGGCTTGCGGCCGCGCATGCGGATTGAGGCACCGGGCGTGCGGCTCCGGCTCGCGCGCCCGGCGCCGCGCCGCGCGGTTCGCCCGGAAGGCGGTCGCGGGTGGTCTTCGCGGGCTCCTATCATCGCCGCGTTGCGCAGCGCGCCAGGCCGCCGCGCGGACGGGAGTGACGTGCCGGCCCAGCCCAGAGGCGCCGAGAGCGCCCGCAGAGTGGTCGAGGCGGACCATGACCACGGTCCGCGTTCCGACGATGCCCTGGCGCCGGGCGGTCCGGCCTGCCCGGCCTGCGGGACGCGCGCCGGGCGGCTCGGCGCCGAGGCGCCGCACGGCGTGGCGCGCGGAGCGCCGCACGGAGCGGCGCGCGAACCCGGCCCGGCGTCGGCGCCGGGCGTGAGGCCGGAATCGGGGGCGCGCGAGGAGCGGTTCCGCGCCGCCTTCACCCAGGCGGCCGTGGGGATGGCGCTGGTGGACCGCGAGGAGCGGATCGTCGAGGCGAACCCCGCGCTCGCCCGGCTGCTCGGCCACAGCGTCCCCGAACTGGTCCGGATGCGGGTCGAGGACCTGCTGCCGCCGGAGGATGAACCGCGCCGCCTGCACGGCGAGCTGATGCGCTCGCCCGCGGACCGGGTGCGCGTCGAGCGGCGGCTGCGGCACCGCGCCGGGCACGCGGTCTGGACCAGCATCACCGCCTCGCTGGTGCGCGGCGGCGACGGCTCCCCCGAGTACGCGCTGGCGCTGGTGGAGGACACCGCGGAGACCCGCCGGCTCGGCCACCGCCGGGTCGGCGCCCGGCTGCGCTACCAGGCGGTGCACGACCCGCTGACCGGGCTGCCGAACCGCACGCTGTTCTTCGAGCGGCTCGGCCGCGCGGTCGGCGCGGCGGGGGCCACCGGCGGCCGGATCGGCGTCTGCCAGCTCGACCTTGACGGCTTCCAGGCGGTCAACGAGGCGCACGGGCACTCGGTCGGCGACGCCCTGCTGGTGTCGGTGGCCCGGCGGCTGACGGAGGCGCTGGAGCCGCGCGGGTTCCTGGTCGCGCGGATGGGCGGGGACGAGTTCGCGGTGCTCGTCCCGCACAGCTCGGGGCCGGAGGCGCTGTGCGCGCTGGCAGGCGAGCTGGTGGCGCTGCTGGACCGGCCGCACCTGCTCGGCTCGCACCAGGTCTCGGTGCCGGCGCGGGTCGGGGTGGTCGAGCGGTCCGCCGCCGGGGCGGCCCCCGCCGACCTGGTCAAGGACGCCGACGCGGCCCTGCACTGGGCCAAGCGCGCCGACGCGGGCAGCGCGGGCGCGGGCAGCACCGGCGCGGGCGGGGCCGCGGGCGGCGGTGGTGGCGCTGCCGGCGGCGGGGCGGCGCGCTGGACGCTGTTCGACGCCGAGCGCCACGCGGACCAGGTCACCCGGCAGGTCCTGGCCACCACCATGCGCGCGGCGCTGGAGCGGCGGGAGTTCACCGTCGAGTACCAGCCGCTGGTACGGCTGGCGGACGGCGCGGTGGTGGGCGTGGAGGCGCTGGTGCGCTGGGCGCATCCGCGGCTGGGGCGGCTCGGCCCGGACCGGTTCATCGGGATCGCGGAGGAGACCGGCGCGATCGTCCCGCTGGGGATGTGGGTGCTGGAGGAGTCCTGCCGGCAGGGCCGCCGCTGGCTGGACGCCTTCCCGGACGCCGAGCTGTTCGTCAGCGTGAACCTGGCGCCGCGTCAGATCTGGGAGTCGGACGTGGTCGCGGACGTGGCGCGGGTGCTGGAGGAGACCGGGTTCCCGGCGCGGCTGCTGCAGTTGGAGCTCACCGAGAGCGCCGTGCTGGGGCCTGGCGGGCGGCCGGTCGCCGCGCTGCAGGCCCTGGCGGAGACGGGCGTGCGGATCGCCATCGACGACTTCGGGACGGGCTACTCCAACCTCGCCTATCTCAGCCGGCTCCCGGTGCACGCACTGAAGCTGGACGCGTCCTTCGTGGCAGGGCTGACCGGCTACTCGGCCGAGGCGGAGGCCGCCGTCTCGACGGCGGACGCGGAGGAGGCGGCGGACGCGGAGGAGGCCGACGCCGAGTCCGGGCTGTGGCCGCGGCGGCAGGCGGTGGACGCGGAGATCGTCAGCGCCCTGGTCCGGCTCGCGCATGTGCTGGGGCTCTCCGTGACGGCCGAGGGAGTGGAGCGCGCCCAGCAGGCCGAGCGGCTCCGCGCGACCGGCTGCGACGTGGCGCAGGGCTGGCACTTCGCGCGCCCCGGGCCGCCGTCGGCGGTCGCCGGGATGGTGCTCCAGAGCGGACGGAGCGCCACCCCCCGCTAGCCGCCCACCGACGCGAGCAGCGCGGCAACGCGAGCAGCGCGGCAGCGCGAGCAGCGCGGCAGCGCGAGCAGCGCGGCAGCGCGAGCAGCGCGGCAGCGCGAGCAGCGCGGCAGCGCGGCGCCCCGCGGCCGGGCGGCGGGAGAGCCGTCCGGGCGCGGGGCGTGGGGCGGTGCGTGCTACGCGCGGGCGCTCAGCGCCGGCGCGTGCCGGCCAGCAGGCGCCGTCGTCGAGCAGTAGCGTGGCAGCGCGAGCAGCCCGGCAGCGCGGCGCCCCGCGCCATGGGCGGCGGGAGAGCCGTCCGGGCGCGGGGCGCGGGGCGGTGCGTGCTGCACGCGGGCGCTCAGCGCCGGCGCGTGCCGGTCAGCAGGCGCCGTCGTCGGTCCAGACGCCGGCCGCCCCGCCGGGGACGTCGGCCTCGGTCCACCACTTCGCGGTCCAGTCGTGGCCGTTGTAGCTGACGACCGCCCCGCCGTTGTACGCGGTGGTCGAGGACCAGGCCGGCGCGGTGCAGGTCCCGCCGCCACCGCCCGCGGGCGGAGTCGGGGTCGGGGTCGGGGTGGAGGTCGGCGCCGAGGAGGGCGGGGTGGCCCCGGCGAACTCGACGTCGTACTTGGTGAAGTCCCAGGAGTTCTGGGCGACGCTGGAGCAGGTGCCGGAGGTGGTGCCGTTGTTGTCGGCCGGCGTGCACTGGCGGTCGCGGTTGACCGACCAGAAGGTGTAGCGGGCCATGTGGTTGGCCTCGGCGAAGTTCAGCACCGACTGGAAGTCGGCCTGGTAGAAGTACTCGCCGCTGTCGCTGCGCCCGTTCATCATCGACACGCCCTCGTGGGCGTAGGCCGTCGCGGAGTCCCAGCCGAAGGTGCTCATCAGCAGCGAGTTCAGCGCCTGCAGCGCGCTGATCTGCGAGGACGCGCCGTTGAAGCCGCCATCGAAGGGCATGATCGAGTAGTTGTTCGGCGTGAACCCGTCGGTCTTGGCCTGGTCCATCAGCTGCGTCCCGAACCAGCCGGTGCCGGCGCTGGTGCCCGGCATGGTGATCGAGATGTACAGGCCGGGGTTGTTCTGCTGGAGGATCTGCGCGGCGCCGATCTCGTTGGCGATCGCGGTGGAGTTCTCGTACTCCGGCTCCTCCAGGTCGAAGTCCATCGCGTGCAGGCCGTACTTGTTGATGACCTGCTGGTACGCGGCGGCGGTGGCGGACGGGCTGCCGCAGACCTGGCCGAGCTTGGTCCCGTTGTAGCCACCGATCGACACCGAGACGTCGCCGCCGGCGGAGCGGATGGAGTTGACGGTGGCGGCGACGGTGGTGTCGGAGGACACCGGGTCGGTGCCGTCCCAGGCCGCGTCGCAGCTGGAGCCGTCGGCGAGGACGAAGGCCAGCTGGAAGGCCTTGAGACCGGTGGCGTTCATGACGTCGACCGGGTTGGGCGGGTTGTTGTCGAGCGGCATCAGGTACGGCGCGGCCGCGTACCAGTTGCTGCTGAGCGCGGTGGTCGCGGCCTGGGCGCTGGGCGCGCCGGAGGCGAGCGTGAACAGGCCGGTGGCGGCGAGCGCGGCCGCGCCGACACCGGCGAGGACGCCGCGCAGGCCGCGGCGGTGGCGGCCGGTGGGGGTGCCGGCGGATGCGGGGGTTCTGTCGGACGCGGCGGCGGGTGCGCCGCTGGGCAGATCGGTCACCGGGTCTCCTCGAGGGGGAAGGGCGGAGAGGGTGCTGGCACGGTGCGTGGGCGCGCCATCATGCGTTCGGCGCGCCTTAAGGTCTAGTCCACTGGCCATGGACCGTCAAGAGGTTGGCCTAGACCAGTGGGCGATCGGTCGGCCTTCCCCCATGTCGCGTACCGGTTCGGTGACATGACGGTTGATCAGGCCGCCGTGCGGGAAGCGTTGATCCTCTTCCGCACGCCGGCCTCGGCCCGGTAGGCCGCCCGCGTCGGGGCGCGTCAGCCCGCCACGACGAAGGCGAGCGTGGTGCCGCGCGGGAAGGCGCCCGCGCCGATCAGGTCCAGCAGGCCGTAGAACGCCTTCGCCTCGTAGACCGGATCGAGGTCGAGGCCGTGCGTGTCGGCGACGCGGGCGGCGAAGCCGCGCAGCTCGGCGGTGGTCCGGCCGTAGCCGCCGAAGTGGTAGCGGTGCTCGACCCGCCAGAACCCCCTGCGGGCGCCGAACGCGAGGCGCTGCAGCGCCGCCGTGTCGGCGTCCAGCCCGCCGGCGGCGTGCGGAGCGCGGGCAGGGCGCACGGCGGAGAAGCCCAGCGCGCGCTGGCCCGGACGCAACCCGGCGGCGATCCCGGCCAGCATCCCGCCGGTGCCGACCGAGCAGACGATCACGTCCACCGGGTCCACCGCGGCGCGCGGATGGGCGTTGATCTCCTCGGTGATCGCCCGGCAGCCGCGCACCCCCAGCGCGTTGCTGCCGCCCTCGGGCACCACGTACGCCCGGCCGTGCCGTTCACGCAGCTCGTCCAGGACGCAGGGGGTGGCGCGGCGGCGCCAGCGCCCCCGGTCGAGGAAGTCCAGCTCCATCCCCCAGGCCGCGGCGCGGGCCAGGCTCGGGTTCAGCGGGCGGTCGCGCAGTTCGTCGCCGCGGACGACGCCGACCGTGCGGAGCCCGAAGCGGGCCCCGGCGGCGGCCGTCGCCCGCAGATGGTTCGAGTAGGCCCCGCCGAAGGTCAGCAGGGTGTCGTAGCCGGCCGCGCGGGCCGCCCGGACACTCGGCAGCAGCTTGCGCCACTTGTTGCCGGGCAGGTCGGGGTCGATCAGGTCGTCTCGCTTGAGCAGCAGGCGGACGCCCGCGCGGCGGATGCGGGGATCGGGCTCGCCGGGGAGTTCGGCGAGGTCCTGCAGCGGGGAGAGCAGCGCGGGCAGGTCCGGCCCACCGGCACCCGGCGGCAGCAGGCCGGGCGGCAGCGGGCCGGACCCCGCGGGGTCGGGCGGCAGAGACACGGGACCGGGCCTGCCGGCTCAGGCGGTCGGGGCGCCGGCGGCGGCCGGGGCGGCGGAGTCGGCGGCGTCGGTGCCGGTGGCCTCGCCGGCGGGGACGAGGCCGTGCGCCTCGGCGATCAGCCGGTAGGAGCGGTTTCGGGCCTCATGACCGTGCACATTGCTGGTGATCATCAGCTCGTCGGCGCCGGTGCGCTTGCGCAGTTCGGTCAGTCCCTCGCGGACCTGCTCGCGGTCGCCGAGGATCACGTTGGCCAGCCAGGAGTCGATGAAGTCCCGCTCCAGCTCGGAGTAGGGGAAGGCCTCCGCCTCCTCCGGCGTGGGCACCAGGCCGGGCGCGCCGCGCCGGAGGCGCAGCATGTTGAGCGCGCCCGACATCGCCAGCCGGCGGGCCTCGCGCTCGCTGTCCGCGGCCACCGCGCCCACGCCGATCAGCGCGTAGGGCTCGTCCAGCACCTCGGACGGCCGGAAGGTCTCCCGGTAGAGGTCGAGGGCGGGGACGGTGTTGCGGGCGCTGAAGTGGTGCGCGAACGCGAACGGCAACCCGAGCCGCCCGGCGAGCTGCGCGGAGAACCCGGAGGAGCCGAGCAGCCAGACCGGCGGCCGGCCCGAGCCGGGCGCGTTCGACTCGCCGGGGACCGCGCGCAGCCGCTCGTAGGGGTGGCCGGGCGGGAAGTCGGCGTCCAGGAAGTGCAGCAGCTCGGAGAGCTGGTACGGGAAGTCGTCCGGGTCCTGTTCGCCACCGTGGCGGCGGCGCAGCGCGGCGGCGGTCGCCGGGTCGGTGCCGGGGGCGCGGCCGAGGCCGAGGTCGATGCGGTGCGGGTGCAGCGCGTGCAGCAGGCCGAACTGCTCGGCGATCACCAGCGGCGCGTGGTTCGGCAGCATGACGCCACCGGAGCCGAGCCGGATGGTCGAGGTCGCGGCGCCGATGTGGGCGAGCAGGACCGCCGGGGAGCTGCTGGCCACGCCGGGCATGCCGTGGTGCTCCGCCACCCAGAAGCGGTGGTAGCCCCAGCTCTCGGCGTCCTGGGCGAGGCGGGTGGTCGCGGCCAGGGCCTGGGTCGGGGTGTAGCCCTCGCCGACGGTGGCCAGGTCCAGGATCGAGAGCGGCACCTCGGCGGAGCCGCGGGCCTCGCCGCGGATCAGATCCCGGAGGGCGGGCGCGGCCGGCGCCGGTGGTGCGGACTCCGTCGGCGCGGGCGCGGTACGGCGCTGTCCGTCCGGGCCGGTCACGCTCTCGTTGACCTCGCTCACGGCTGTCGCTCTCCCTCCGTCGGCCCCCGTCGCGGTGCTTCGTCGTTAGGGCGCAACAGTGCCGCTCGGAGCGGTGTTCCCGCTCGCGGCCAGGTGTCGCCCTTTCGGCGGGCCGGGCGGGGCCGGCCGCGGCACGTCGGGCGCCGCGCATCGGGCGTGCCGCGCATCGGGCGTGCCGCGCGTCGGGCGTGGCGTGCGTCAGTCGCCGCGTGCGTCAGTCGCCGGGCACGCCGTAGAGCTCGCGGTAGGAGGGGATGGTCCCGGCCGGGGTCGTCACCGTCCGCGCGCAGAGCATGGCGTGCACCACTGCGCGGGCGACGGCGTCCGCGCCCGCCGCGAAGATCGCGTTCAGCTCCGCGACCTCCGCCGGCCGCTCGGACGGCAGCGCCCGGGCGCCCGTGGCCAGGGCGAAGACCGTGTCGCCGTCGTTGAGCAGGTGGACCGGGCGTATCGCGCGGGCCAGGCCGTCGTGCGCCGTGCCGGCGAGCTTCTGCGCCTGCGCGCGCGTCAGGGCGGCGTCCGTGCCGACGACGGCGAGGGTGGTGTTCAGCGTCTCCGGCGCGCCTCCGGTGGCCTGGGCGGGGCGCGCCGCCTGGGCGGAGCGCACGGCCTGGGTGGGGCGCGCTGCCTCGGTCGCGGCGCGCAGGCGTTCCTCCGCGCGGGCGCGCGTCTCCTCCGGGAGCGCCGGTGCCGTGCCGAGTCCACAGAACTCGCCCGCGAGCTCGAACCCCACCCCGTAGGGCAGCCCGGTGCGCGGGTCGATCGGCGAGCCGACCGCGTTCACCGCCACCAGCGCCCCGACCGTCACCCCCGAGGGCAGCACCACGCTCGCCGTGCCGACGCCGCCCTTCATCCCACCGGCCCGTGCGCCCGTCCCCGCGCCGACGCAGCCCTGCTGGGGCGGCGCCTGCACGGACGACGCGGCCGCCGCCTCGACCGCCGCGCGCCCCAGCTCCGCGCCCGGGCGCGCCCGCCAGTCCCCGCCCCGGCCCAGGTCGAACAGCGCGGCGGTCGGCACGACCGGCACGACGTGCGCGGCGGAGGGGCCTGCGCGAAAGCCGCGCTCCTGCTCCTCCAGCCAGGCCATCACTCCCCCGGCCGCGTCCAGCCCGAAGGCGCTGCCGCCGGTGAGCAGCACCGCCTCCACCTTCTCCACGAGGTTGCGCGGGTCGAGCGCGTCGGTCTCGCGCGTGCCGGGGCCGCCGCCGCGCACGTCCACCGCCGCGACCGCGCCGCCCGGCGGCGCCAGCACCACCGTCGACCCGGACAGCCAGCCGCCGCCCACGCGCTGCGCGTGCCCCACGCCCAGCCCGGCCACGTCCGTGAGCGCGTTGGCCGCGCCCGGCCGAGGGCCCGACCCTGAGCCCGGTCGCGCGCCCGCCGGACCCACCCGCTCCGCTTCCACCGCCGCGCTCTCCTTCCCGGTCGTGCTTCCGGACTCCGCCCCGTCGCGCGGGAACCGCGACGCCTGCCGCCGCTGTCCCTGCTCTCATACGTCGTCAGAACTACCACGCGGCACCGACAAACGCGCGATGCTGTCCGCAGCCGCCCCCTGCCGGCCCCCGGCCGTGCCACCGTGGTGCACAGACGAGGAGGACCCCTGTGTTCGGATCGCGCACCACGCTGCCCGAGGATCTGCTGCTGCTCTGCCTGGATCCGCGGAGCCTGCGGGTCCGCCGGCCGCCCTACTTCGGTTACGCGCTGGCCGGCGCGGTGCTCTCGGAGCTGCGGCTGGCGCGGGCGATCGACGTCCGGGGCGGCGCCGGCCCCGGCGGCCCGGGCACCGCCCGGACTGCGGAGGTGATCCCGCTGCCGGCCCTCGCCGGCGGCGCCGGCGCGGGCGCGAAGGACGGCCCCGGCCCGAGCCACCCCGGGCTCGACGCCGCGCTGGACTGGCTCACGCTCTCCGCCCCCGCCTCCCGAACCCCCTCCACCCCCGGCGGGCTGCCGCTCCCGCTCTGCCTGCGCCGGATCGCCCGCAACGCGGCCGGCCCCTTCCTGGACTCGCTGGTCGAGCAGGGCGCGCTCCAGGTCGACCAGCACCGCGTGTTCGGCCTGATCCCCCGCACCTCCTACCGCGCCGAGTCCGCACTCGGCCACCAGCAGCGGGCGGCGCGGATCGACGCGGTGCTGCGCGCCCTGCCGCCGGTCGAGCGGCTGTCCGAGGGCGCGAGCCTGTCCGCGATCGCCCGCTCGCGTTCGCTGGACCCCCGCGAGCTGCGGCTCTGCGCGCTCGCCGCCGCGGCCGACCTGCACCACCGCCTGTACCCCGGCCGCGAGCAGCGCGACCAGCGCCGCCTGCTGGAGACCCTGGCCGAACGCGACTTCCTCTCCACAGCCGTCCGCGCCCTCCACGAGGCCGACCAGACCGCCGCCACCTCAGCCGCCGCGACGGCCGTCTCCACCTGACCCCCGCGCCCCCGCCGTACACCCGCCGGTGGTCCGGAGCACCCCTCCAGGTCCGCTATGCTTGACGTCGTCACCGCGACACCAAGCGCCGCTAGCTCAGTTGGTTAGAGCAGCTGACTCTTAATCAGCGGGTCCGGGGTTCGAGTCCCTGGCGGCGCACATCCACAGGCCTGGGGCCCTCTCGACACGACTCGAGAGGGCCCCAGGCTTTTCCTCACAGGCCGGTCTGCTCTGAATGGCACCTGGCGGGAGATTCCTTTGGGCCACCTCACGGCGGTGACGGCCACGACGGACTCCGGCAAGACGCTGCTGCCCGCCGCCGCACTCCGAGGCGGACGCCGTCGCCGACCCGCGCGAGCCGGAGGGCGTGGCCGTCTGGACCGGCTCGGGCGGGCCGAGGCTGTGCTTCGGTGTCAGCGACGGCGACGGCCCCGCCCGGCGGTTCGATCTCTGCTCCAGGCGTGAAGCCGGAGTCGGTCAGTTCAGGCCGAACATGCGGCGGTCGTCCCACCATTCGGGGGTCTCGTCGGTGACGGGGGTGAGTTCGAGGAGGGTGACCTCGTTGCGGCCCAGGACGAGATCCACGTCGGCGCGGCCGGTGGTGACGGGGACGGCGCGGTGGGTGCGGGCGGGTTCGGCGGCCTCGCGGAGCATCGCGTACTGGCGGGCGGTGGGGGCCAGGGGCCGGCCCATCTCGGCCCAGGCGGCGAGCGCGTTGCCGGACTCCTCGTCGACCGACCAGCGCTGCGCGAAGGCGGTGTTGGCCTGGCCGCCGACGGGCAGGGAGAGGCGGACGGTGTGGCCGTCGACCGGTTCGCCGCCGGTGGGGTCGGCCGGGGCCCAGGCCAGCACGGCCAGGCGGCCGTCGGAGGCGTGCCGGGTGACCAGGTGGTCCGCGCCGCGCGCCAGCAACTGGTCGCCGAGGCGGGCCATGAAGGCGTACAGGTGGTAGGTCGGCTTCTTGATCTGACGGTGCGTCAGCAGGCCGAAGCCGCCGTGGAACGGCGCGGTCGGGATGCCGCACTCCTCGAAGACGTCGCTGAACGTCCAGTACGAGAACGAGTCGGCGTGCTCCCCGCCCTCGGCCAGCACCGGCGCCAGATACGCCGCGTGGAACGCCGTGTCGTGGATCGGATTGTCCGGACGGTAGGAGGAGTTGAACTCGGTGATGTGCAGCGGGAGGTCCGCCAGCCCGCTGCCTGCCAACTCCCGCCGCGGCGCGCCGAACTGCGTCAGCAGGTCCGAAGCCGGCTTCAGCGTCTGGTGCGTGCCGAACGGGACGTGCTGCTCAGGGCCCGAGCTGTAGGCGTGGCGGCTGACGAAGTCGATCGGCAGGTCCCGGGATTCGACGAACGCCCCGAAGCGCTGGATCCACTCCGGCTGGTAGCCGGGCGCCAAGGACGGCCCGCCGACCTGGAGTTCGGCGTCGACCTCCTTCACCGCGTGCGCGGTGATCTCGTACAGCCGGTGGTAGGCGTCCTGATCCGCCGCCCAGAAGATCGGCAGGTTCGGCTCGTTCCACACCTCGATCGGCCAACTCCGCACCTGCTCCAGGCCGTAGCGCTGGATCAGATGGCGCAGGACCGCGCGGACCAGCTCCGCCCACTCCTTCTCGTCACGCGGCGGAGTGATGTTGCCCTTCCACCAGAACACCGTCTCCTCACCCGACGCGAGTTCGGACGGCATGAAGCCCAGCTCGACGAACGGCGCGATCCCCAGCTCCAGATACGCGTCCACCACCTGGTCCAGGTACTGGAACGCATGCCGCACCCGCCGCTCACCACCCACCTCGTACGGCCGGTGGACACCCATCCCGTCACTGAGCACCCCATGCCCCCGGATGAACCGGAACCCGATCTCCCGCTGCACCAACGCCAGCGAATCCACGTAGTCGCGCCGCAACGCGAGATCGAGCCGACCCGTCCCCACACACTGACGCCAGGCGTCGGAGAACGGGCCAACGGGCTGCTCAGGGACGGTGATCCGCATAGAGGTTCCCTTACTGCGGGTGTGAGTGAGGTACGGCGTGCCAGGCACGACGGCGCCGAACACGGCGGCGCGACAATGCCGCGCGCGGATGCCAGGTGGGGCACGTGCGGCGCGCGGCGCGGCGCGGGAGGCGGGCCGCGGCGGATCAGCCGGGTTCGTGCTCGACGCGCGCCGCGACCCTAAGGACCTGGGGAAACCGGTGTCAAGGCGTCACCACGCCTGCGCGCCCCGCAGCGGCTCCCAGCGTCGGCCCCGCATCGGCCCGTCCCCGGGGACGCCGCCTCGCCGGCCGAGCGCAGGCGCTCACGCGTTCGACATCTGCGCGATCACTCGCGAAACATTCGATGATCACCTACACCCGCCGCCACCAGCGCGAATCCCTCCGCCCCCCTGGCCACGCGCCTGCGAACGACGGACGGCCCGCCGGTAACGATTGGGCAACTTGCGCAAACTCGTGGGTTGTCACCCGGCTGTTTCGGGCTGTAGACATGGCCACCGGCTCCGCGGATGGCCGCAGTTTGCGCAAAAAACTCCGCATCGACCCCCATGTCATCACCACAGATCACGGAGTTCCACGATGGCGAGGAAGACCCGTACCAAGGCGCGCACAACGGCGGTCGCCGCGATCGGCCTGGGTATCGCACTCGCGGCCACCGGCTGCGCAGGCGGCGGTAGCGACAACAGCAGCAGCAGCGGCAGCGGCAGCGGCTCCTCCGGCGGCAACGTCACGGTGACCGTCTGGGAGAACGCGACGAACGGCCCCGGCGCCGCCTACTGGAAGAACGCGGCCGCGCAGTACCACACGCTGCACCCGAACGTCACGATCAAGATCCAGTCGATCCAGAACGAGGACTTCGACGGCAAGCTGCAGACCGCGCTCAACTCCAACTCCGCGCCGGACATCTTCATGCAGCGCGGCGGCGGCAAGATGCAGGCGATGGTCGACGCGGGCCAGATCCAGCCGCTGAACCTCACCGCCACCGACCAGGCGAACACCGGCGCCGCGGCCCTCGCGGCCAGCACCCTCGACGGCAAGGTCTACGCCATGCCGACGGACACCCAGCCCGAGGGCATCTACTACAGCAAGGACCTGTTCAAGAAGGCCGGCATCACCTCGACGCCGACGACGATCGCCGACCTGGAGGCCGACGTCGCCAAGCTGAAGGCGATCAAGGTCGCGCCGATCGCGGTCGGCGCCAAGGACGCCTGGCCGGCGGCCCACTGGTACTACAACTTCGCGCTCCGCGAGTGCTCCCAGAGCGTCATGACCGACGTCGTCAAGTCGCTCAAGTTCACCGACCCCTGCTGGACCAAGGCCGGCACCGACCTGGCCTCCTTCCTCAAGGTCAGCCCGTTCCAGAACGGCTTCCTGACGACCTCCTCGCAGCAGGGCGCCGGCTCCTCCGCGGGCATGCTCGCCAACCACAAGGCGGCCATGGAGCTCATGGGCAACTGGGACCCCGGAGTCATCGCCAGCCTGACCCCGAACCAGAAGCCGCTGCCCGACCTGGGCTGGTTCCCCTTCCCGACCGTGCCCGGCGGCCAGGGCGCCCCGACCGCCATCATGGGAGGCGGCGGCGGGTTCTCGCTGTCCAAGAACGCGCCCAAGGAGGCCTTCGGCTTCCTGGAGTTCCTGGTGACCAAGGACCAGCAGGAGGCCTACGCCAAGGCCTTCGACACCATCCCGATCAACAAGCAGGCCCAGGAGGTCGTCACCGACTCCTACAACGTCTCCGCGCTGCAGGCCTTCAACAAGGCCCCCTACTCGATGCAGTTCCTCGACACCGAGTACGGGCAGAACGTCGGCAACGCCCTGAACACCGCCATCGTCAACCTGATGGCCGGCAAGACCGACGCGGCCGGCGTCGTCAAGGCCACCAGCGACGCCGCGGCGAAGGGCTGAGAAAGCACCGATGAGCGACACCCTGGGTACTGACGCGGCTGAGAGCCGCCGGTCGCAGGGCACGCCCGGAGTCGGGGACGTGGTCGAATCCGCGTCCCCGGCTCCGTCGCGGGCGGGCGTACGCCGCCGCGGACGTGCCCGGGCACGGATCGAGATCACGGTCATGTCCGCGCCGGCGATCCTGATGTTCCTGGCGTTCGTGATCTTCCCGGTCGCGCTCGCCGCCTACTACGGCTTCTACCGGTGGCACGGCTACGGCGCGGCCACCGACTGGGTCGGCCTGAACAACTACAAGCTGATCTTCACCGACCCCGCCTTCCACTCCGTGCTGTGGCACAACGGGGTGGTGCTGGTCCTCTCGCTGGTCCTCCAGGGGCCGGTGGCGATCGTCCTCGCGCTGCTGCTCAACCGGAAGATGCGCGGCCGCGCGCTGATCCGCGTCCTGATCTTCGTGCCGTACGTGATCTCCGAGGTCATCGTGGGCACCGGCTGGGGCCTGATGCTCCAGGCCAACGGCGCGATCAACGACCTGCTGGGACACATCGGCCTGAGCTCGCTGCAGGCGGACTGGCTGGCCAACCCGCATCTGGCCATCTGGACCCTGATGGTCATCATCTCGTGGAAGTACATCGGCTTCGCGGTCATCCTGATGCTGGCCGGCCTGCAGTCGATCCCCGAGGAGCTGTTCGAGGCCGCGCAGATCGACGGCGCGTCCTACTGGCAGATCCAGCGCCGCATCACGCTGCCGCTGCTCGGTCCGACGATCCGCATCTGGGCGTTCCTGTCGATCATCGGCTCGCTGCAGCTGTTCGATCTCGTCTACATCATCTGGGGACCGTACGTCGCGGGCACCGCGGGCACCTCGACCATGGCGATCTACATGATCGGCCAGGGCCGCAACGCGGGGAACTTCGGCTACGGCAGCGCCATCGCGGTCGTGATGTTCCTGATCTCGCTCGTCGTCGCGCTGATCTACCAGCGCTTCGTCCTGCGCCGCGACCTCAAGGGCGCCGTCACCGAAGGGGGAGTCGTCTGATGAGCACGGCGACCGCCAACTCCTGGACCTCCACCGAGGAACCCGACGCCCCCGTCACCCGCCGCAACCGCGGGGACCGGCCCGAGAAGTGGGGCAGCCCGGTCACCTACTTCATCGCGCTGCTCTTCATCGGGGTGTGCATCGCCCCGGTGCTGTACATCGTGGTCGGCGGGTTCCGCACCAACTCGCAGATCTCCACCAGCCCGGCGGGCCTCCCGCACCCGTGGGTGCTCAGCAACTACGTCAACGTCCTGGAGTCGCAGACCTTCTGGGGCGAGTTCGCCAACTCCGTCATCGTCGGGCTGATCAGCACGATCGGGACGGTCGCCCTCGGGCTGATGGTGAGCTTCGTCATCGCGCGCTACGACTTCAAGCTCAAGGGCGCGATGTACTCGCTGTTCGCGGCGGGGCTGATGTTCCCGATGGTCATCGCGATCACCCCGCTGTACATCGTCGTGAAGGACATCGGGCTGATCGACAACCTGTTCGGCATCATCATCCCGCAGATCGCCTTCGGGCTGCCGACCACCGTCATCATCCTGGTGCCGTTCCTGCGGGCCATCCCGAACGAGCTGGAGGAGGCCGCCGCGATCGACGGGGTGGGCCGGCTCGGGTTCTTCTTCCGGATGGTGCTGCCGCTGTCGCTGCCCGGTGTGATGACCGTCGGCATCCTCGGGTTCATCGGCAGCTGGAACAACTACGTGCTGCCGCTGTACATCCTCAACTCGCAGTCGAACTACACCCTGCCGCTCGGCGTGCAGATGTTCTCCTCGCAGTACTCCACCGACACCGCGAAGGTCCTGGCGTTCACCTCGCTCGCGATGCTGCCGGCGCTGGCCTTCTTCGCGATCTTCCAGAAGCGCATCGTCGGCGGTCTCACCGGCGCCGTGAAGGGCTGATGAAACCGGCATTAGGGTCGGTACCGGACGGTCGGACGCCCGCCCGCCGCGCGCCCGCCCCCGCCGGGTCCCCGCCGGGCCTCCCCGGCGGGGCTCGGCGCTGACCGGCAGCTGACCGGCAGCTGACCGGCAGCTGAGCGCGAGGCGGCGGGCGGCGGCCGGCCCCCGGACGACCCGCGGCGCATCCGCGCCCCACCACAGACAAGGACCACTGAATTGCCCCGCGCCCATGTCGCGCTCGACAAGCAGGCCGTCATCGCACCCGTCCGGCGCCGCACCTTCGGCTCGTTCGTCGAGCACCTGGGGCGCTGCGTCTACACCGGCATCTACGAGCCGGAGCACCCGACGGCGAACGAGGACGGGTTCCGCATGGACGTCGTCGCACTCGTCCGGGAACTCGGCAGCACCACCGTCCGGTACCCGGGCGGCAACTTCGTCTCCGGCTTCCGCTGGGAGGACTCGGTCGGCCCGCGCGAGAAGCGGCCGGTGCGCCGCGACCTCGCCTGGCACGCGCTGGAGTCGAACCAGGTCGGCCTCGACGAGTTCGCCCGGTGGCTCAAACTCACCGACTCCGAGCTGATGCTGGCGGTCAACGTCGCCACCCGCGGCATCCTGCCCGCCCTCGACCTGCTGGAGTACGCCAACCACCCCTCCGGCACCGCGCTTTCGGACCTGCGCATCGCCAACGGCACGCCCGAGCCGCACAACGTCCGCATGTGGTGCCTCGGCAACGAGATGGACGGGCCCTGGCAGACCGGCTTCATGACCGCCGACGACTACGGGAAGATCGCCGCCCGCACCGCCGCCGCGATGAAGGCCGCCGACAAGGACCTCGAACTCGTGGTCTGCGGCTCCTCCGGCTCCGGCATGCCGACCTTCGGCGACTGGGAGCGCACGGTCCTCGAACACAGCTACGACCACGTCGACTACGTCTCCTGCCACGCCTACTACCAGGAGCACGACGGCGACCTCGCCTCCTTCCTCGCCTCCGCGGTCGACATGGACTACTTCATCGACACCGTCGTCGCCACCGCCGACCACGTCGGCTACAAGAAGCGCTCCAAGAAGAGGATCGACATCTCCTTCGACGAGTGGAACGTCTGGTACCTCAAGGAGCACCAGGAGTCCGAGGAGGTCAACCACGAGTGGCGCTACGCCCCGCGCCAGCTCGAGGACGTCTACTCGGTGGCGGACGCGGTCGTCGTCGGCAACCTTTTGATGACCCTGCTCAAGCACAGCGACCGGGTCACCTCGGCCTCGCTCGCCCAGCTGGTCAACGTCATCGCCCCGATCATGACCGAGCCCGGCGGCCCGGCCTGGCGGCAGACCACCTTCTACCCCTTCTCGATCACCAGCCGGCTCGCCTCGGGCGAGGTCATCCGGCCGGTCATCGACTCGCCGACCTCCGTCACCCGGCGCCACGGCGAGGCCGCGCTCGTCGACGCGGTCGCCACGGTCGACGAGGACCGCGCCGCGGTCTTCCTCGTCAACCGCGACCTGACCGAGGCCGCGCAGGTCACGGTCGACGTGCGGAGCCTGGGTTCCACGCGCGTACGGGAGGCGCTCACGCTCGCCGACGCCGACGTGTACGCGAAGAACACGCTCGAGAAGCAGGACCGGGTGCGCCCGTCCGCGAACACCACGGTCACGCTGGCCGACGGCGTCCTCACCGTCGAGCTGCCGCCGGTGTCGTGGACGGCCCTCTCGCTGGGCTGAGCTCGCTGGGCTGAGCCGAACCACCGCCCGCCGGCGGCGTGTCCACGTCGCCGGCGGATCACACGACGGAAGGGTGTGGGGAGTTGACGACCGACCCGGTGGCCGCGCGCCGCGAGGTGAGTTGCGTGCTGCGCGACGGGACGCGGCTGCGCACGGTGCTGCTGCTCCCGCACGGGCCCGGGCCTTGGCCGGCCCTGCTGACCCGCCACCCCTACGACGCCACCGGCGACGAGCACGACGGCCGGGTCGACGTCCGGCGCTTCGTCGCCGCCGGCTACCTGGTCGCGCTGCAGGACGTGCGCGGGCGCTTCGGCTCCGAGGGCGTCTTCGACCCCTGCGCGCAGGAGGTCGCCGACGGCGCCGACGCCGTGGCCTGGCTCGCGGCGCTGACCGAATGCACCGGCGCCGTCGGCATGTGGGGCGCCTCCTACGCCTCGGACACCCAGTTCAGCGCGCTGCTGGGCGGCGCTCCCGCGCTCCGGGCGATCGTCCCCGCGGTGACGCCGTCGATGTCGGCGCTCGACGGCTTCCGCTTCCGCGGCGGTGTGCCGGAGATCGGGAGCACCCTGGCGTGGACGCACTACGCGATCGCCCCGGACCTCATCGCGCGCATCGGCTCACCGGAGGCGCGGCAGGCCGAGCGCGGGCGCTGGGAGGCGACCGATCGCGCCCTGGCCGACGGGACCGCGTACCGGGCCGGTGCGCTGGCTCCCGACGGCTCCCCGGACGTCGAGGCCATCGTCCGCTGGGGCCTGGACCGGCTCCGCGACCCGCTCGACGCGCCGGCCCAGCGCGCGGGGCGGATCGTCGACCGGATCGACGAGGTCGACGTCCCGGTGTTCCTGATCGGCGGCTGGTTCGACGTCTTCCTCGGCTCGACGCTGGCCGTCTACCGGAGCCTGCTGCGCCGCGCGGAGGAGAACGGCGGGCCGGTGCCGCGCCTGCTCATCGGCCCCTGGTCGCACAGCGACATGTCGGGGCGGCTCGCAGGCGTGGACTTCGGCCCGCACGCCGGTGCCGACGACCTCGGCGGCGGCGGGGACCTCACCGAACGGCACCTGCGCTGGTTCGACCGCGCGCTGCGCGGCGCGGGCGCGGGGGCCGACGCGGGCGCGGGCGCGGGTGCCGGCGTGGCCGATGACGACGACGAGCCGCCGGTGCGGGTGTTCCTGATGGGCGCCGACCGGTGGATCGAGGCGGAGGAGTTCCCGCTGCCCGGCACCCGGACGATCGAGCTGTACCTGGACTCCGGAGGATCGCTCGCGGCGGCCCCGCCGGAGCGCGGCGGCGAGCGGCGGCTGATCGCCGATCCGGCGTCGCCGGTGCCGACCCGCGGCGGCGCGGTCCTGCTCTTCGGCCCCTTCGAGGCCGGGCCCGTGGATCAGGCGGAGATCGAGTCGCGGCCGGACGTGCTCTCCTGGCGCACCGAGCCGCTGGGCGAGGAACTCACCGTGCTGGGCGCGGTGCACGCCGTCGTCCACCTCGCCACGACCGGGACGGACGCGGACCTGGTGGTGCGGCTGTGCGACGAGCACCCGGACGGCCGCAGCCTGGTGATCGCCGACGGGGTGCAGCGCGGTTCGGCCCGGGGCGTCGACCCGATCACGGGCACCGGCGAGCGGCGGCCTCTCCGGCCGGGCGTGGACGAGGAGTTCACCGTGGACCTGTGGTCCACCGCGCACACCTTCCGGCCCGGCCACCGGCTGCGGGTGGACATCGCGCCGAGCTCGTCCCCGCGCTGGGAGGTCGGACGCAACGTCTTCGACCCGGGCTTCGAAGCGACGGCCGCCGGGCCTGCCGGGCCCCCCGGGCCCGCGGAGTACACGATCCGCCACGGCGCCGACCGGCCGAGCCGCCTCGTCCTGCAGATCGCGCCGACAGCGCTCTGAACGTCACACCGGCGGCGCTCTGACCGCTCCGACTGACCGCTCCGGCCGCTCGGCCCTGTCAACGCCCGTCGGCGGCCGGCCCGGTGGAGGCGCGCAGGATCAGTTCGGTGGCCAGCTCCATGCGGGTGGGCGGCCGGACAGCGTTGTCGTCGGCGCTGCTGCGCGCCAGGTCGATCAGCAACCTGACCGCGGCGGCGCCCAGTTCGGTGCTGGGCTGCCGGATGGTGGTCAGCCGCGGCGTGATGACCTGTGCCTCCGGCAGGTCGTCGAAGCCGATGACGCTGATGTCGCCGGGGATCCGCAGACCGCGGTCGCCGAGCGCGTCGTAGACGCCGAGCGCCATCTCGTCCGAGCAGGCGAAGATCCCGGTGATCGCCGGGTCGCGGTCCAGCAGGGCGTGCGTCGCGGACTCCGCCTTGGCGCGGTTCCATCCGCCGTGCACCACGGAGACCGTCGCGCCGCCGCCGGAGGCCGTGTCCGCCGTCGCGCGGAACCCGTCGACCCGCGCCCGGCTGAACAGATGGCGCGCGTGCCCGGCGACCACGCCCATCCGCGTGTGCCCGAGCGAGAGCAGGTGCTCGGCGGCCACCCGGCCGCCGTCCCAGTTCGCCACGCCGACGCTGGCGGTCCCGGCCGGCGGCAGGCTCATCGGGTCGATCAGCACCAGCGGGACCCCCGCCGCGGCGAGCGCGCTGAACTGCCGCGAGGCCGGGTCGACCAGCGCCCCGATGGTGCCGAGGCTGCGCCGTCGCAGCAGCCGCGACACCCAGTCGCCGCCGGGCTCGGCGAGGGTCAGGACGACGTCCAGTCCGGCTGCCGCCGCCTCGTGCCCGGCGCCCGCGATCACCAGGTTCGCCCAGGAGCCCTCGTAGTGCGTCACCACCAGGTCGAGGACCTGGGAGGACGGGCCGCTCTCGTCCCCCGCGCTCTCGACCTTCGCGCCGCCCCGGCGGGTGTAGCCGACGGCCCGGACCGCCTCCATGACCTTGGCGCGGGTCTCGGCCGAGACGTCCGTCCCACCCCGCAGCACCTTGGACACGGTCGGCACACTCGTGCCGGCGGTCTCGGCGACCAGCGACAGGGTCGGGCGAGAGCCGGCGGGGCGGGGGGACATGGAGCAAGATTATCCAGCTCGGAGGCCGCCCGGGGTGGCGGTCCGGTAACGCGGGTGTTGCCCGCCGCGCGCGGACCGCGCGGCGGGCCCGCCCCTCAGGCTTCGGACGCCGCCGCGGGCACCTGCGCGGGCGCGGCCGCGGTGTACGTGAACCGGTCGAAGGCGACCGTCCCGCGCGTGGCGTACATGCCGATCACGCGGCCGGTGAAGCCGCAGGCGACCTCCGTGGAGAGGTAGCGGCCGTCCAGCTCGGCGAGCAGCCGCGCGTCCGGGGCACCGGGCTCGCCCAGCCAGAAGGCGAGGGTGTCCGGACCGGTGGTGCCGCCGTCGGTGAGGCCCGGGGAGGCCGGGACCAGGTCGGTGGTGCGGATCGCCACGGCCAGCGTCAGCGGGCCCGCCGGGGCGGGGACGGACGCCACGGTCTGGCGCAGCGGCCCGATCCGGGCGACCACGCCGACCTGTCCGTCGGCGACCTCCACCTCGTAGTGGTGGGCCTCGTCGAGCCGCACGCTCAGCCCGCCGCGTCCCGCGTCCGCGCCCTCGGCCGTGCCCTCGCCCGGGTCGATCACCGCCGTGACCTGGCAGTCGTGGTGCTGCTGGCGGCGGCCGACGAAGGTGTGGCCGGGGCTGTCGAGGGTGGATCCGGTGGCGGTGAGCGTCAGCCATCCCGGACGCGCGGTCAGCGACCAGGAGCCGTCCGGGCGCGCGAACGGCGAGATCCAGTGCGGCGCGAGCGCCGGCCCGTCGAAGTCGTCGCAGGCGGGCACCGGCTCGACCGGGTGCCAGGCGCCTCCGGGGGCCTCGTGCCGTTCCGGCACGGGCGCGACGACCGGCCAGCCGTCCGCGTCCCACTCCACCGGGGTCAGATAGGTCTCGCGGCCGAGCACGTGCACGTCCGGCGTGAAACCGCGCGGCCGCACCCCGAGCAGCACCATCCACCAGCTGCCGTCCGGCGCCTGCACGAGGTCGGCGTGGCCGGTGTTCTGGATCGGGCGGCCGGTGCCGGCGTGCGAGAGCAGCGGGTTGCCGGGCGCGCCCTCCCAGGGCCCGCGCGGGGAGCGGCTGCGCGCGATGGAGACGGCGTGGCCGCGCTCGGTGCCGCCTTCGGCGATCAGCAGGTACCACCACTCGCCGATGCGGTAGAGGTGCGGCGCCTCGGGGAACTTCAGGCCGGTGCCCGACCAGGTGGGGACGGGACCTTCCAGCACCTTGCCGCTGAGCGGGTCGATGCGTGCGATGTTGATGCCGCCGGCGGGCCCGGAGAACGCGCACCAGCAGGTGCCGTCCTCCTCCCAGGCCAGGTCGGGGTCGATCCCCTCCAGGTCGATCCGGACCAGGTCGCTCCACGGCCCCTCGGGCCGCTCGGCGGTGACGACGAAGTTGCCGCAGCCGCCGTCGATGTTGGTGTTGATGACCCAGAACCGGCCGTCGTGGTGGCGGATCGTCGGCGCGTAGAGACCGCCGGACGCCTTCGAGCCGGGAAGCGGCAGCGGCAGCTGCTCGGGCCGGTCGAGCACGTTCCCGATCTGCTCCCAGTGCACCAGGTCCCTGCTGTGGAAGATGGGCAGCCCGGGGAAGTACTCGAAGCTGGAGCACACCAGGTAGTAGTCGTCCCCCACCCGGCACACACTCGGATCCGGGTGGAACCCCGGTATCACCGGGTTCTCGTAGGTACCCACAGACGCCCATCCCTTCCAGCGGCCCAGCGGTCCGGCACCGCGCCGCGAGTCTAGATCCCCACCGCACCGCACGTCACCGCCGCGAGCGGCCCCCAAGAGGGTCATTCACCGACGGCCGTCGAGCCGATCGGCCAAGGCGAGCAGGTTCGGCAGCCTCAGCGTCCGGCCGCTTGAGCCCGGGAGCGGGACGTGCAGAGGCTCGGTCCACCGTGAAGGGATCGCAGGCAGCCCGTAGTGGGCGCCGGCCAGGCCTCCGGTGACGGCGGCCACGGTGTCGGTGTCCCCTCCCAGGTCCACGGCTGCGCGGAGCGCCTGTTCGAACGAGCCGGTGGTGCGCAGCGCCCAGACCGCGGAGCCGAGGCACGGCCAGACCGCTCCGTTGAACTCCGTGGCCTGCTCGGGGTGCCAGCCGGGTGCGAGAACGGTGGCATAGCGGCCGCGCTGGTCATCGTCGACGGCTCCCAGCGTGTCCGGGATGGCGGAGAGCAGGTCGCCGCCCTCGAGGGCGACACGGACCAACTCGTGGTAGATCGCGGTGCCCTCCCAGGCCGCGGGGTCGCCGTGGGTCAGGGCCGCGATACGGCGTGCGGCATTCATCGTCGACCGCCGGCCTTCACGGGCGAAGTAGACGGCGGAAGTCGTGGCGCGCATCAGCGAGCCATTGCCCGCGGAACGGTGCGTCCTCCGGAAGTGCTCACCTGCGGCCTGATCCCACGGCAGGCCGCAGGTGAGTACGTCCTCGGTCTGCAGTCCCACGTCCTTGGGTTCGTCCGCCGCCCAGCGCCGGAAGCGCGCGAAGATGTCGGGCAAGTCCAACTCGCCCCGCTCCAGCAGCGATTCGGCAACGTGCACGGCCATCTGCGTATCATCGGTTGCTTCGCCGGGGTCCCAACCCCCTCCCCCGCACATCTCCCCGCCACCGTCCGGCTCGGGGAAACGCAGGGAGAACGAGCCTTCCGGGCCGAACTCGAACGGCGCCCCCAGCGCGTCCCCCACCGCCGATCCGACCACTGCGCCCGCGACACGCGCCCCACGCTCCACCCGCGCAGACTACCGGCCGCCGGCAGCGCGGAGACGGCACGCGCGAAGATGACGCCCGTGACAGGCAGCGAAAGCGATTTGCGTGCACTGTGCCGGCGTGCGGGCCTCGATGTCCTCGCACACGGGAACCTGAACGAGTCACGGACCGCAGCGGATGCATGGCGCCCGGTAATTGCCGGGCACGCTGTGCCCACCGTGGCGATACGGCACGACCGGCCGGACCTGGTGGCAGAGCTCAACCGGCAGTGGCATCGACTCGCCATCGAGCGGTCCGTGATCGGACCCGACGGCGAATTCCTGATCAACATCGCCGGCCACGGCTGCCGCCCTGTCTGGTGCGATCACTGGACGCAGGTGCGCTTGACCGGACTGTGGGACCTGGCGGGAGTTCTCGGTCCGCGCCCGGGAGAGCCCGAGTTCGTCACCATCTCCTTGGACGGCGACAACGTGCTGGGAGCAACCACGGAGGAATACGACGTCTGGCTGATCGCCGTCCACCGCTGAGGCCGGCCACGACGACTGCAATGTATGTGACATTGGCTACCTTTGTATGGGACCGATCGTATGGAGGTGCTGCGATGCCCGCGACGCAGATCGACATCGATGACGACGCGCTGGCGGAGGCGATGCGCCTCTCCCATGCGACGACCAAGAAGGAGACCGTCAACCTCGCGCTCCGGGAGTACGCCGCGCACCGGCGGCGCGCGGAGGCCCGGCTTCGTCACTTCGAGACGGCGCAGTCGTGGGACGAGGAGGACTTCCGCAGCCGTCACGAAGCGGAGAAGGGCACGGCCTGACGGTGATCCTCTACCTGGCCGACTCGACAGCGGCCTGGCGGCTCCAGCGGGATCGCGCGCTCGACGACGCGTGGGGGCATGAGCTGGACAACGGGGCCGTGGGCTCGTGCCCACCGCAGCGTGCCGAGTTCCGTCGGTCCGCTCGGAACCTCGACGAGTACGACGCGATGACCGACGTGTTCACCGATCTCTTCCCCGACGTGGCCGTGCCCAAGACCGCATGGTCGTGGATCGACACGGCCCAGTACCGGCTCGCCCAACGCGGCTGGCACCAGCGCCTGTCCGTCGTCGACTGGCTCATCTGCGCGACGGCCGTCCACCACGGGCTCGTCGTCCCGCACGACGACAAGGACTTCTCCGCCGCCGCGGGAGTTCTGACCGAGCTGCGCGAACACGACGTCCACCGCGTCACCGGCGGCCGATCAGCGCGGCGTCAGCAGCCGAAGTCCGTCCAGCGGAGTTCGCCGTCGTGGGTGTCGTCGGTCGGGGTCATGCCGAGGGAGCGGGCGACGGCGGCGGAGGCCTGGTGGTCGGGGTGGACGTGGGCGGTCAGGCGGGTGGCGCCGTGGGTGCGGAGCCAGGCGGCCATGGTGTGTGCGGCTTCGCGGGCGTAGCCGTTGCCCTGGTGTGCGGTGCCGACCACCCAGGCGAGGTCGGCCTCGAAGCCGGGGGCCTCGCCGCGGCGGTGCAGGGTCGCCTGGACGGTGCCGACGAGCCGGGAGTCGGCGGTGCAGCGGAGCATCCAGTTCAGCCAGCCCTGGCTGCCATCCGGGGAGCGGCCGGCCGACTGGCGGCGGTAGACGGCTTCGAGCTCTTCGGGCGTGCGCGGGCTGCCGCCGGTCCAGCGGTGCAGGCGGACGTCGTCGAGGAGCCGCGCGGCCTCCGGTGCGTGGTCGACCCGGAGGGGTTCGAGCCGGAGGCGGGGGGTGGTGAGGGGCTCGGCGATCGGCCAGAGGGCGGCTGGGTGAGAGGGCACGGGGCGGAGCGTAGCGGCGAGGGAGGAGCCCGCGGCGCGGCTCGGCGGCGAGGGGGCGGCGCCGAGCCGCGCGCGGGGGCGGGGGGTGGGGGTCAGTCGGACAGGGCCACGCCGAGGAGGTCGAGTTGGAGGAGGGGGGTGACGCTGACGTCGCGGGTGCGGGTGGACCAGCCGGACTCGACCCGCTGGTACCAGAGCGGGATCGCCGGCATGTCCTGGAGGATCAGCCGCTCCGCCTGCCGGTAGAGCTCCCAGCCCTCCTTCTCCGTGGGCGCCGCGTCGGCCTGCGCGAGCAGGGCGTCGACCTCCGGGTTGGAGTAGCCGGAGCCGTTGACCGCCGCGCCGGTGCGGAAGATCGGGTTGAGGAAGTTCTCGATGGACGGGTAGTCGGCCACCCAGCCGGAGCGGAAGATCGTGGTCATCCGCTGGTCGTTGATCAGCTTGCGGAACTCGCCGAAGGTGGGCACCGGCGCGTACCGGGCCTCGACGCCGAGGGCCGCGGTGATGGTGCGGCAGGCCGCGTCGATCCACACCTGGTTGGCCGAGTCGTCGTTGGAGCACAGCTCGATCGGCCCGGTGAAGCCGGTTGCCTCGAACAACTCCCGTGCCCGCTCGGGGTGGTAGCCGCACAGTTCGCCGGCGGCGTCTCCGCCGTAGCCGGGGACGATCGGCGGGACCAGGCCGTCGGGCAGCATCTTGTCGCCGTCGAAGGCGGTGTCGATGACGTACTGCCGGTCGATCGCCATCGAGATCGCCTGCCGCAGGCGCGGATCGCGGAAGCGCTCGTCGTACAGCGGGAAGGAGATCGACTGCACGCCCATGTAGGGCTTGGAGATGTAGCGGCCGGCCAGCTCCTCCTTGTAGCGGCCGCCGTCGAGGGCGTCGGCCGGCACGAAGTCGAGGTAGTCGAGCTTGTTCGCCACCACGTCGGCGTAGGCGTCCTCCAGCATCCGGTAGAAGCGGAACTCCACTCCCTCGATGCGGGGTTTGCGGGCCCCCGCGTAGGCGTCGTAGCGGCGCAGCACGATGTTGACGCCGGGGGTGTGCGAGGCGAAGGCGAACGGGCCGTTGCCGACGGGGTGCCGCTCGAACGCGGCGCGGTCGGTGAAGAACGCCCGCGGGAGGGGGAAGAAGGCGGCGTAGCCGAGCTGCGTGACGAAGGCCGAGAACGGCGCCGACAGCGTGACCTGGAAGGTGAGGTCGTCGATCACCTCCAGACCGGACAGCCGGTCCGAACTCCCGCTCTGGGCCTCGGCGTAGCCGTCGATGTGGGAGAGGTACTCGGCGCCCTGCAGGCCGTTGGGGCCGTGGGCGGTGTAGTCCCAGGCGTCGGTGAAGCTGGCGGCGGTCACGGGGGTGCCGTCGTGGAAGGTCCAGCCGGGCTCGAGGGTGATCCGGTAGACGCGGGAGTCGGCGGACTCGATCGAGGCGGCGACCGCGTTGCGGGGCTCGGCGGTCTGCGGGTCGTACTCCACCAGGCCGGTGAACAGGGCGTTGACGATCTTCACGCTGTCGCGCTCGGTCGCGTCTCCGGGGACCAGCGGGTTCTCCGGCTCGGTCCCGTTCCAGCTGAGGGTCTTCATGCGTGCGCTTCCTCTCGGATGAGTCGGTGGTGCCGGTCGTCGCCGGCGTCGGGGCCGTCGCCGAAGCCGCCGTGCAGCCAGGCGATCCGGTCGCGCAGATCCGCGGCGGTCAGGCCGGACAGCAGGGCGTTGCGGCGCACGGCGTCCTCGCCGGACGGGTGGTAGAGCCGGTGCCCCAGTTCGCGGGCCACCAGCTGGGCCGCGGCGGTGCGTTCGCGTCGCGCGGCGACGAACTTTGTGAAGGCACCGGCGAGTTCGGCGCCGGACGGCACGCCCGCAGCGAGTTCGCCGAGCACGACCGCGTCCTCCAGCGCCTGGCAGGCTCCCTGCGCGGCGTACTGGAGCATCGGGTGGGCGGCGTCGCCGACCAGCACCACCCGGCCCTCGGACCAGCGCGGCACCGGGTCGCGGTCGCAGAGCACCCAGGTGCGCCAGTCCCGGCCGAGGCCGAGCAGCCGGCGGGGGACCTCCGCGATCCCGGGGAACCGGGCGAGCACGTGCGCCCGGGCGGCCGGGACGCCGGCCAGTTCCTCGGTCGCGCCGTCGTCCCGGGTGGCCGCCAGATTGAGGAACCGACCGCCGCCGCCTTCGCAACCCGGATCGCCGGGCGGGCCGATCGGGTAGTGGACGAGGTGCCAGCCCGGGCCGGCCCACAGGGTGGCGGCGTTCACGCGCAGCTCGGCCGGCACCCGGGCGATCGGGATCACCGCCCGGTGGATGGTGTGGCCGGAGACCCGCGGCCGGCCGTCGCCGACCAGCCGCCGGCGGACCGCGGAGCGGATGCCGTCCGCGCCCACCAGCGCCGCGCCGCGCACCCGCTCGCCGCCGGCCAGCCGCACACTCACCCCCGAGCCGTCCTGGGCGTAGTCCGCCACCCGGGCTCCGGTGCGCAGCCGGACGCCGCACGCCGCGCGGCAGGCCGCCAGCAGCGGCGCGTACAGGTCGTTGCGGTGCACCACCGCGTACGGGCCGCCGAAGCGCTCCCGGTAGGCGTCGTCGAGCGGGAGCCGGGCCACCGGCCGCCCGGTGGTGCCGTCCATGAACCGGAGTTCGCCGATGTGCACGGCTCGCGCGCGGACCGCCGCGCCGGCCCCGAGCCGGTCCAGCGCGCGGAAGGCGTTGGGCGCCAGCTGGATGCCCGCGCCGAGTTCGGTGAAGTCCGCGCGGCTCTCCAGGACCAGGACCGGGCGGCCCTGCCGGGCGAGGCCCAGCGCGGCCGCCAGTCCCGCGATGCCGCCGCCGGCGACGAGCACCCGCTCCCCGTCGTCAGGTGTCCCGCCGCCGCGTATTCCGTCGGGTGCCTCGGATGCCTCGCTCATCTCAGGCCGTCAACTCCTTGACCGCGTCGAGGTCCTGGAGCCGGTCGGAGCTGAGGAGCAGGATCGCGTGGGCGACCGAGCACAGCGTCACGTGCCGGTGCCAGCCGGCGTAGGAGCGGCCCTCGAAATCGCGGATGCCGACCCGGGCGCCGATCTCCGCGGCGTCCTCCCGCACCCGCCGGACCAGCCGGCCGAGCCGGAGCAGCGCGGCCGGCGGCACGTCGGGCAGGTTGGAGAGCCAGTACTCGGGGGCGCGGCCACGGGGCACCGGCCAGCCCGCCGCCAGGATCAACCGGCGGTCCGCGAGCGGCGTGAGGCCGAGCCCGCGCCCGGCGGGCATGGTGACCCTGGTGCCACCGGCCAGCACGGTCCGAGGGACCGCGCCCTGCGGACGCCCGGCGCGCCCCGGCCGGGCGTACACCTGCCCCGCGTACTCCGGCCCCGCGTACTCCGGCCCCGCGAACCCCGGCCCCGCGAACCCCGGGCGCTCAGGTTCCAACCAGCTGACCGATCGGGACTGCTGCTTCACCCGGTCGGCCAACTGCTGTGCCTGCAGCAGCCGTTCCGCCGCGCGCGGCCGCCCGGAGTCGGTGCCGAGCAGCCGTAACCCGCCGTCGACGCGTATCACGAACGGGAGCCGCCGCCGGGTCAACTCCGCGACCAGCACCGGGACGTCGAGCGGCCGGGCGTCCAGCACCACCGGGCGCGGACGCAGGGCCCAGGCGCGGCCGGTGAGTTCGGCCGCCGTGGCGGCGACGGCCGCCTCCGTGCTCATCGCGGTGGCGCCGTCCGGGATCCGCGCCCGGCGGCGCCGCGCCTCGTCCTCCAGCCACTCCGGCGGCAGTTCGAGGCCCCAGGTGACCGGCGCCGCCCCCCGCTCGCCGGCCAGATAGACGCCGTGCGCCTGCTGGCTGTTGACCACGCGCCCGAGGTCGAAGCGGAAGGACTCCCCGACCCCGACGGAGTGTGCGCCGGCCTTGGGGATGGCCATCGAGTCGACGACCCAGGCGTGCGGGCGCAGGCTGCGGTCGAGATGCCGGGCGAGGTCCTGCCGCACGGGCTCCCAGGCCCAGGAGGAGTCGCTGATGAAGTGGTGCAGGCTCTGCTCCGCCGCGCCGCCGTCGGCCACCGCCGCCAGCGCGCGCATCGACTTGCGGCCGGGGACCGAGAGCAGCCCGGAGACGTACCACTCGCCGCGGACGCGCTGGTCGCGGCGTCTGAGCGAGGCCAGCATCCGCCGGCTGAAGCCGCCAGCGAAGTCGGCGAAGTCCTCCGCGACGCCGACCGCGCCGAGGCCTGCTGGGCCGAGGCCGCCTGCGCCGCTCTGCGCCTCCACCTGCGGCCGTGTCCGTACCGGAGCATCCCTGAGCACGCCGTTCATGGGCCGGTCTCCTTCTCCCCGATCGCCATCGCTGCTCCCCCTGGGGCGGCATCGCAGCCCCAGGGGGTCGAACGCGGAACGTCGACGTGGACGACTATAGAATACCGGACGGTTGGTTTTTAAGACTTCGTCACGTCCCGATCGAAGCCCGCGAAGAAGTCCTGGCAGGAAGAGAACATACCGCGTGGTTGGTTTGTTAGGATGCTGGTTCCCAGCCGGATTCACCCATGAGGGGGGAGGCCATGGCACGCCAGGAGAGAGCCGAGCGCACGCGCGAGGTGGTCGTCCGAGCCGCGGCCGTGTGCTTCGACACGGCCGGCTTCGCAGCCACCAGCCTCAGCGACGTCGTCGCCACCGCCGCGGTCTCGAAGGGGGCGCTGTACTTCCACTTCGCCTCGAAGGAGAAGCTCGCCGAGGCGGTCGCCGCGCAGTCGGCGGCGGGCTGGCGGGAGGTGCTCCGGGCGGTCGGGATGCCGGGCGCCCCCGGCGCCGGGCCGGACGCGCCCGCGCCGCCCGTGATGCAGGGGCTGATCGACATCACGCACGCCCTCGCCCGGCGGGTCCAGCAGGACGTGGTCTTCCGGGCCGGCCTGCGGCTCTGCGAGGAGTACCTGCCGGGGGCGCGCGGCGCCCGGCCCGACCCGTACCCGAGCTGGCGGCGGTGCGTGAGCCTGCGGCTGGCCCGGGCCGGCCGCCGGGGCGAGCTGCGGCCCGGCGTCGACCTGGCCGACGCGGCGCGGGTGCTCAGCGCGGCCACGGCCGGCGTGGAGAAGCTCTCGCGGCGCGACGCGGCGTGGCTGTCCCCGTCGATGATCGCGGGGGTGTGGCGGGCGCTGCTGCCCGCGCTGGTCCCCGCGGCGGACCTGGAGCGGCTCCGGCCGTCCGGCCTCACCCCCCTCCCCGGCCCGCGCCACACGCCTCCCGGCCCCGGCAGCGCCGCGCCCGCGCCGCCCGGCGGAAGCGCCGTCGGCACCGACCTCCTGACGGGCGCCCCCTTCCCGGCCGAGACCTCGGACGCGGCCGCCGCGCTCGCGGCCGCGGTCGCCACCGCGGTGGGCGGCGGCACCCTCCCCCACTAGGACAAGCGGCCCCCACAAGCGGCCCGCGACGGGGTGCGTCCGACGGGGTGTGTCAGCCGGCGGCCCGGCCTCGGACGGCGGGCTCGGCGCGGGCGTGCTCCGGCGCGCCGTCGCCGTCGCCGTCGGGCGCGGCGTCCTGCGCCGCCGCACGGGCGGCGGCCTCCGCCGCGAGGCGGGCGCCGCGATCGGGGCCGGAGTCGATGCGAGCCAGCGCCGCGGGCACCGCGATGGACGGCAGGATGTGCCGCCACATCGCCGACACCCGCTTCTCCAGATCCCGCAGACCGGAGCTGACCTGCGAGTACGCCTGGATCCCGGTGAACGATCCGACTATCAGCTCGGCCGTCTCGCGGCAGTCGACGTGCGGCAGCGCCTCGCCGTCGCGCTTGGCCTGCTCCAGCAGCTCCTCGACGACCTTCGCCCAGGCCAGGAAGGGGCTCTGGGCCGCGAAGTCGACGGAGCCGCGCTCCAGCGCCAGCCGGCTGCCCGCCCGCAGCATCGGGTTGGACGGCAGGTCGTGGGCGATGGCCATCGCCACGTCCACCACCTCCTGCAGCTTGGAACCCTGCGGCAGCAGGTGCAGCTGGAGCGTCTGCTCCTCCAGCACCCCGCGCGCCAGGTCCGCCTTGGACGGGAAGTGGAAGTACAGCGCGCCCTTCGTCACGGAGACCCGGGAGAGGATCTCCTTGATCGACGCGGCGTCGTACCCGAGCTCGTCGAAGACCAGGGCTGCGCCCTGCAGGATGAGCCGCCGCGTCTCCACCGCTCGCGCCTGCTGTGCCATGCGGTACCTCCCCTTGCCGTCCTTGCCGTCGCACTCCCGAACCATACCGATCCGTCGGTACGCCAACCTATCAAAAGTTCGGAGACCGGCTTCCAAAACAAACCGGCCGCCCTGTATTGTAGCGCTCATCCGACAAGGTGTCCGATTCTCTCCGGAGGGGACATGTCCGTCACTCTGCTCTCGAACGACGTGGAACCGGCTACTCCGATTCCCGCGCTCCACCAGCTCTACGGCACCTCCCCGATCGGGCACCCGCACCCGCGCTTCAGCGCCACGGTCCCCCGGGAGTTCGTGCACCGGGCCTCGGTGGCCGAGGTCCTGCTGACCGGCTGGCTGCCGCTGGAGGACGACCGCTTCCTCGCCGCCGCCCAATGGCCGCGCGCCCACAGCTACTTCACCTCGACCTGCGGGATGCGCTACGACCCGACGCTGATCGCCGAGACCGTCCGCCAGCTCGGCACGCTGCTCGCGCACGCCGAGTACGAGGTGCCGCTGGACAGCCACTTCCTGATGAGCGAGCTGCGCTTCTCCTGCGATCCCGGGCAGTTGCGGGTGCTCGGCAAGCCGGCCGAGCTCTCCCTCGCCGCCGGCATCTCCGGCATCCGCCGCAGCGGCAGGCAGTTGTCCGCGTTCGACGTGGACGTCGAGATCGTGCGGGACGGCCGGCCGGTCGGCTCCGGCCACGCCAAGGCGTCCATCCTGCGCCCCGGCGTCTACCGCAGGCTGCGCGCGGGGCGATCGGCCCCGGAGCCGGAGGCCGCGGGGCCGCTGCCGGAGCCGGTGGCACCCGCGCTGGTCGACCGGCGGTACGCCCCGGACGTGGTGCTCTCCCCCGGCGGCGAGCCCGGCCGCTGGCTGCTCCGCGCCGACCAGCGCCACCCGATCCTCTTCGAGCACCCCAACGACCACATCCCCGGCATGGTGATGCTGGAGGCGGCCCGGCAGATCGCCCTGCTGCTGGTGCCGGGCGGCACGGCGGTCGAGGCGGAGAACAGCTTCCTGCGCTACGTGGAGTTCGACTCCCCGTGCGTGATCGAGGCGGAGGAGCGTCCCGCGGCCGACCCCGCGCACACCGCCGTCCACGTCCGCGCCGAGCAGGACGGCCGCACGGTGTTCACCAGCACCATGACCCTCGCCCGCCCCGACACCGCGGTGCGCCGGGCGAGTTGAGCACCGGCGCCGCGAACCGCGCCCGAATCGCGTCGTGGAGGGGGCTCCCGGGAAACCACGGGAACCCCCTCCACGCGCGTGCCGTCACACCGGCGGCGGCGCTCACACCATCGTGTAGCCGCCGTCGACCGGCAGGACCGCGCCGGTGGTGAAGGAGGCGCGGTCGCTGCAGAGCCAGGCCGCCGCCTCGGCGATCTCCGCCGGAGCGGCCGTGCGCGCCTGCGGCGTGAGCCGGTGCTGCTCGGCCTCCGCCGCGGGATCGGCGGCGAACCAGTACTCGATCATCTCGGTGCGGGTGGTGCCCGGCGCCACCGCGTTGACCCGGATGCCCTGGCCGGCGTACTCCGCCGCGGCGGCCCGGGTCAGCCCGACCACCGCGTGCTTGGAGGTGACGTAGGGGGCGGCCACCGGTGTCGCCACCAGACCGCCCACACTGGTGGTGTTCACGATGGAGCCGCCGCCGGTCTCCAGCATCGCGGTGATCTCGTGGCGCAGGCAGTTCCAGACCCCGCGCACATTGGTGTCCATGATCCGGTCGTAGGCGTCGTCGCCGGTCAGGTGCAGGGGCGTCTGCACCTCGCCGTAGCCCGCGTTGTTGAAGGCCGCGTCCAGCCGCCCGAAGTGCTCGACCGCGGCCCGGACGGCGGCGGCGACCTCCTCGGTGCGCGCCACGTCGGCGACCGTGTACCGCGCCTTGTGTCCCTGCCCCTCCAACTCATCGGCCAGGGCGGCGAGTTTCTCCTCCCGGCGGGCGACGAGCAGGACGGAGGCGCCCTCGCGCGCGAAGACCCGTGCGGCGGCGGCGCCGATGCCGCTGCTCGCACCCGTTATCAGGGCCGCCTTGTCGGCGAGGAGGCCCTTCTCCAGCGATGTCATGGGCCGATTCATAGCGCAGGGCGAACGCCAGTACGACCCCGATTGCAGTCAATTGGCTTGAAATTCAAGGAAGTTGTGGAGAACGGCCGCCTCGGGACCAGCAGTCGCCGGCTTCCGCCTCGGCGTCCAGCGCGCGCAGCAGCTCCTCGTCGATCCCGCCCGGCGAGCTCACCAGGTGCCGCACACCCGCCGCCCGCATCGACTCCCGCTGGAAGCCGTGCGCGAAGGCGCTGGGGTTGCCGACGAACGGCATGCCGAGCGTGCGGGCGGCCTCGGCCACCCGCGCCACGTCGTCGATCACCAGCACCCGGTCCGGCGGCAGGTGGAACACCTCGGCGGCGATCTCGCGGATCCCCGGCCGGTAGGCGTCGGTGCAGACGTACTCCGGGTCGTCGAACAGGCCCGGGTGGCCGCCCAGCGCACGGTCGAAGTGCGTACGCTCCAGGCCGCCGTAGCAGACCGTGCGCAGCCCGAGCGAGCGCAGCAGCCGGACCAGGCCGACCGCGCCGTCCAGCACCCGCACCGGGTCGCGCTCCAGGTACTCGGCCCGCTCGCGGAAGTAGACCTCCACCACCTTCTCCGGTGGCCAGTCCACCCCCGCCGCCTCCGCGATCACCCGGGCCGCCTCGGCCTGCCGCTGCGAGAACACCCGCCGCTCCAACTCGGCGGTGTAGACCCCGCCGCGGCTGACCACGAAGTGGTGGATCACCGGGCTGAAGGTGTCGTTGAGCATCACGCCGTCGATGTTCACCGCCGCCGCGCGCAGATGCCGCAGCCGCTCCCGCCGTTCCTCCGCCACCACGGCCCTCCCCCGATCGACTGGACGGCTCATCCTACGGCGGCAAGTTCCCTGTGGGGACGGGTAGTTGAGTCGGTCAGCAGGCCGCCGAGCAGTTCGGCCACGATCCGCGGGCCGTTGGCGGTGAGCACCGACTCCGGGTGGAACTGCACCGAGCGGAACCCGGGCCCGCGCAGCGCGTGGACCTGCCCGGTCGCCTCGTCGCGGCACACCTCGACGCCCCCCGGCACGCCCCGCGGCAGCAGCAGGCCGGAGCCGGGGGCGCGCGCGGCGAAGGTGTTGTAGAAGCCGACGCGCTCGGGCCTGCCGAAGAGGTCGATCTCCTTCTGCACCCCCTGGTCCGGCCGCTCCTTGCGCACCAGCGGAAGCCCGAGCAGTCCGCACAGCACCTGATGGCTCAGGCACACCGAGAGGAAGGGCCGCCCGTCCTCCAGCAGTCGGCGGGTCATCGCGCGAAGCCGGTCGATCTTCGGATCCCGTGTCCGGCGCGGATCCCCGGGTCCGGGGCCGAGCACCACGAGGTCGTACCCACCGGGCTCGCCGAGCTCGCCGACCTCGCCGGGCTCGCCGGGCTCGCAGGGCTCGTCGAAGCGCCGCACGGTCACCGTCGGGCCGCAGGCGCGGATCTGCTGCGCCCACAGCGCCGTGAAGGTGTCCTCCGCGTCCACCACCAGCACCGAGCGGCCCACCAACTCGGGCGCGGCGAAGTCCTGGTGGGCGTCCGGGTCGAGCCAGAACGCGGAGAGCGCGCCGCGCCGCCCGCGGAGTGCCGCCTGGACCTCCGGCTGCCGCGCGAGCGGTCCGCCGCCGGAGGGCGCGCCGGGCGGCGCGGCGGTCCCGCGTCCGTCCCCGCGCAGCGCGGCCAGCATCCCGGCCGCCTTGGCGCGGGTCTCGGCCGCCTCCGCGTGCGGATCGGAGTCGCGCACCACCGTCGCGCCCACGCCGAGCGTCAGCCGGCCTCCGGGCTCGACCACGGCGGTGCGGATCAGGATCGACGAGTCCAGCGCCCGCCCGCCCCCGGCGTCGCGCCCGATCAGCGCGGCCACCCCGCTGTAGTAGCCGCGGCCGTGCGGTTCGAAGCGCCGCACCACCTCGGCCGCGCTCTCCAGCGGGCTGCCGACCACCGTCGGCGCGAACAGCGTCTCCCGCAGGATGTCGCGGACGTCCGCGCCGGTCCGGCCCTCGACGGTGCAGGCGGTGTGGGCCAGGCCCGCCATCTCGACCAGGTGCGGGCCGCGCACCCGGACCGGGGCGTCGCTGATCCGGGCCATCATCTTGAGCTCCTCGTCGACCACCATCGAGAGTTCGTCCGCCTCCTTCCGGTCCGCGAGGAAGGACAGCACTCCGGCGGTGGTGGGGCCTTCGGCGGGATAGCGGTAGGTGCCGCTGATCGGGTTCATCACCGCGAGGCCGCCGTCGACGCTGACGTGCCGCTCGGGCGTCGCGCCGACGAAGGTCCGGCCGCCCACGCAGGCAGCAAAGGTCCAGTAGGCACCGCGCTCCCGCTCCATCAGCCGGCGGAAGACCGACAGCGCCGAGGCCGGCGACCAGCCCGGTACCTCCGCGACGAAGCTGCGGCGCAGGACGAAGTTGGCGCCCCGGCCGGTGCCGATCTCCTCGGCCACCACGCGGCGCACCAGCTCGGCGTAGGCCTCGTCGTCGAGGTCGAAGGCCCCGCCGACCGGGTCGGTACGGACGTCCGGCAACCGGTCGAGCAGCGCTTGGACCGGCGCGGACGCCTGGCCGGCGACCTTCAGCACGAGCACCGGCGCGCCGTCGTCCACCACCGCGAACCCGCGCTCGGCGAGCCGGCGGTAGGGGACGAAGGCCAGCACCTCGTGCGGGGACGCGGCCTCGCGGGCCGGCAACGCGTCGGCCGTCGGCGCGTCGGCGGTCGGCGCGTCGGGGGTCGGCGCGTCGGCGGTCGGCGCGTCGGCCAGCGGGATGTCGGCCAGCCGGGCGACCGCGTCACCGGTGCCGACCAGCACCTCGATCCGGCCGGCCGGGCCGCTCTGCGGCCGGTGCAGCAGCGCGAAGTCGGCGTGGCGCCCGGCGAGGATCCCGTCCAGCAGCTCCCCGGCGGCGCGCGCCGCCTCGTCCACCGGCGCGCTCATGCGGCGCGGCCCGCCATCGCGGTCTGCGTGGCCTGCGCGGTCATCGCGGCCTCCGCGCCGAGCTCGTCGAGGACGGTGGCGGTGGTCACCGTCCGGGCGCAGCGCTCGGCCGCGTAGCGCAGCGCGAACCGGTGGTACTCGGCCGACAGGTCGGCGACCGCGTCCGCGACCAGGAACGGCCGGATGTCCGAGGTGAAGGCGTCGACGCTGGTCATCAGCACCCCGATGTGGGCGTAGACGCCGCAGACCACCAGCTGGTCGCGCCCCTGCTCGCGCATGGCGGCCAGCAGCCGGGTGCGGTGGAAGGCGCTGTAGCGCCACTTGGTCAGCACCAGGTCGCCCACGCGGGGCCGGAGCTGCTCGACCACGTCCCGGTGCTCGGGGGCGACCGCCATACCGGAGCCCCAGAAGTCCTTCAGCAGCCCGCGGTCGCGCTCGGTCATCCCGCCGGGCTGCACGGTGTAGGCGACGGGGATGCCGAGTTCGGCGCAGCGCTCGCGCAACGCGGAGGCGTTGCGGACCAGTTCGGTCACCGGCGAGCGGCCGGCCGGGAACGCGTCCAGGAAGTACCTCTGCATGTCGTGGATCAGCAGGACCGCGCGCCGCGGGTCGACCGTCCACTGGACGGTGTTCTCCGGCAGTTCGTCCTCGGTCGGCATCGGATAGGACTCGACGGGCGTCATTCCCATGGCAGTTGTCTCCTTCTTCGCGCGGGTCGTCCGGCCGGCGTCAGTGGCCGAGCGTCGCGCCGCCGTCGACGGTCAGGTCGTGCATGGTGATGTGCGCCGCCTGGTCGGAGAGCAGGAAGAGCACGGCGTCGGCGATGTGCCCGGGCCGGGCGATCCGGCCGAGCGGAATCCCGACCCGGAAGGCGGCGGGGACGCCGTCGATCGAGGCCCGCTCGGAGCCCTCGTCCCACAGCGCGGTCAGCATGGGCGTGTCGGTCGAGCCGGGGGCGACCACGTTGCAGCGGATGCCGTGCCGGGCCAGCTCCAGGCCCAGGCATTTGGTGAACATGGACGCGGCGGCCTTGGACGCCGCGTAGGCGGCCATCTCCACCCGGGCCGTGGCGGCGGCGTTGGAGGCCACCGTGACGATGGCGCCTCCCGTGCCGCGTCCGGCCATCCGGCGGGCCGCCGCGCGGGAGACGTGGAACACGCCGGCGGTGTTGACCGCGAAGGTGTCCGCCCAGTCCTCGTCGCTCAGCGCGCGCACCTCGCCCAGCCGCAGCACCCCGGCCGCGTTCACCACATAGGCGAGGGGGCCGAGGAGTCGCTCGACCCGCTCGACCAGCGCCTCGACGGCGGCGCTGTCCGAGACGTCGGCGGGGAACGCCTCCGCCCGCCCGCCGTCCGCGCGGACCGCTTTCGCCAGGACTCCGAGCCGCTCTGCGTCGCGGTCGACCATCGCCACCACGACGCCCCGCGCGGCGAGTTGGCGCGCCACGGCGCTGCCGATGCCCCCGGCCGCGCCGGTGACCAGCGCGACTCTTCCCGCCATGCCGTTCTGTCCCGCACTGCTGTCCTCGGCCGCGCCTGTCCTCGTGTCCGCTGCTGTCGCCGGCGTTCGCTCGACCTGCATCACGACTCCACTCCCGGGGTCGGGGGATTCCGCTCACCGGCACGGCCGTTGGTGACGCCGGCGGTGACCGGGCTGCGCCGAGTCTGTGGCCGCGATGTTCGGCCGATCAACGCCGGCCGTTCAACTTCGTCAGGTGGCACGGGAGTTGGTCGGCGGCGGGACTTGATCGGGACTGCCGGTCAAGCCTCGCGATCAATCGGGCGCGCTGCTGGACTCGGCAGCGAGCGGGTGGACCCCCGACAACCCCTGCAGAGGAAGGCATCCGTGAACAGCGAACTGCTTGTCTCCGACGCACATCACTTCCGGGTCGACTACCGGATCAACCCCTACATGGACACCGCCGTGCAGCCGGACGCCGTGGCGGCCGCCGCCGAGCACCAGGCGATCGTGGCGGCGCACCTCGCCGCCGGACGCAAGATCGAGTACCTGCCCTCCGCCCCCGAGTGCCCCGACATGGTGTTCACCGCCAACGCGGCCGTGGTGCGCGGCGATCGGGCCGTGCTGGGCCGCCCGCCGGCCGAACGCGCCGCCGAGATCCCGTACGCCGCGGAGTGGCTGGCCGACCACGGTTACGAGACGCTGACGACCCCCTGGGCGTTCAGCGGCCAGGGCGACGCGCTGTCCTGCGGCGACCTGCTGCTGGTGGGCCTCGGACAGCGCACCGACGACCGGGCCGCCGGCTGGCTCGCCCGCGAACTCGACTGCGAGGCCGTGCCGTTGCGCACCGCCGGACCGCGCTGGTACGACCTCGACCTCGCGGTCGGCGTGCTCTCCGAGCAAGCCCTGGCATACTGCCCCGAGGCCCTTGACGCGCGTAGCGTCCGCACCCTGCGCGGGCTCGGAGTGGAGCTGGTCGAGGTGGCCGTCGAGGAAGCCGCGCGGTTCGCGCTCAACCTGGTGAGCGACGGCACAACGGTCACCATGACCTCGCGCGCGCCCCTCCTGGCCGCCGTGCTCCGCGACCGGGGGCTGCGTGTGATCGAACTCGACACGACCGAACTGGCCAAGGGCGGCGGCGGCATCCGCTGCACCGCGCTCACCTTGGACAACGCTGTCAACCTGGACCAGTCGCCGACGAGCCGCTGAGGCCGTCCGCCCGCCGAAGGGGATCACGTGGGGACGAAGCGAGGGCCCGCCCTCCGGTGGCCGCTGGGCCGGACCGGCCTGCGCCGGACCGGCCTGCGCCGGGCCGGCCTGCGGCGCACCTGCCTGCGGCGGGACGGCCTGCGCCGGACCGGCCTGCGGCGGGCCGTCGGGGCGCTGCTCGCGGTGGTGGCGGCGGCGCTGATGGTGCTGCTCGGCGCCGGCAGCGCCTCCGCCCACGCGCAACTCGTCTCCACGGACCCGGCGCAGAACGCCGTCCTGTCGGCGCAGCCGTCCGCGGTCACGCTCACCTTCGGCGAGGGGATCACGCTGCCCACCGAGCCGCTGCGGGTCTTCGACCCGGCGGGCAAGCGCGTGGACACCGGCGCGCCCGCGCACGCCGGCGGCCGGTCCGACACCCTGCGGGTGGCCCTGCGCAGCGGCCTCGGACGCGGCACCTACACGGTCTCCTGGCAGGTGATCTCCGCCGACTCGCACCCGGTCGGCGGCGCCTGGACCTTCTCGATCGGCGCGCCCTCGGCCACCGCGGTCTCCCCGTCCTCGCTGGAGGCCACCCGGGCGGACGGGCTGATCTCCTTCCTGTACGACACGACGCGGGCGGTCGCGTACGGCGCCTTCGCGCTGCTGGCGGGGGCGGTGGTGTTCCTGCTGGTGTGCTGGCCCGAGGGCGCGGGTGTGCCGCGCGTGCAGCGGCTGCTGGTCGGCGGCTGGGTCGGACTGCTGGGCGCGACCATCGTGCAGATCATGCTGCGCGGCCCCTACGAGCAGGGCAACGGCCTCTCCACCGGCCCCGCCCTCGCGCACGAGCACGTGCCGGTCGACGAGCGCATCTACATCGCACTGGCGGTGCGGCTGCTGCTGCTCGCGGCGAGCGGGGTGTTCCTGGTGCTCCTCGTCGGCCGCTTCGGGCACACCGAGCGGGGCGCGGAGTCCGGCACGGCGGCGCGGTTCGGTGCCGCCGCACCGCCCGGACCGGCGGGCCGACCCCAACCGGCGGGCCGACCCCAACCGGCGGACGCGCCCGGACCTGTGGACGAGGCGGATCCCGCGGGCGAGGCCGATCCCCCGGCCGGCGCCCCCTCCCGCCGCCGCTTCGGCCTCGCCGGACTGGCGCTGGCCGTCGGCCTCGCCGCGACCTGGGTCGTCACCGACCACGCCTCCGAGGGCACCCAGGTATGGCTCGCGCTCCCCGCGACCGCCCTGCACCTCCTCGCCATGGCCGCCTGGCTCGGCGGCCTGGTCGTCCTCGCGACCAGCCTGCGCCACGGCCTGCCGAACGCCGCCGCGCAGCGCTTCTCCCTCCTGGCCGCCTCCTCGGTCGCCGTACTCGTGCTGACCGGCGTCTACCAGTCCTGGCGCGAACTCGGCACCTGGGACGCCCTGTTCACCACCGACTACGGCCGCCTGCTGCTGGTCAAGCTCGGCTGCGTGGCGGTCGTCCTGGCGACCGCCTGGTTCTCCCGCTCCCGCGTGGCCCGCCTCCACGCGAAGGCCGACGTCGCCGCGGACGACGACGCCGCCGCCGACGACGAGCCCGCGCATCTCACCGCCCGCGCCTGGCTCCGCCGCTCCGTCCTGGCCGAGTCCGGCGTGGCGGTGGCGGTCCTCATCGTGGCCACCATGCTCAACTCGGCCCCGCCCGCCCGCACGGTCGTCGCCGCCACCGCGATCGCCACGCCCAGGACCCTGGACCTCCGCATCCCCTTCGACACCGGCGGCACCACCCCCAACGCCCGCGGCACCGCCACCGCGACCCTCACCCCCGGCCCCGCCGGCTACGCCGTCGCCCTACGCCTCACCGAACCCAACGGCCGGCCCGCCCCCGAGCCCGAGATCCACCTCGCCTTCACCCTCCCCGCCGAGCACCTCGGCCCCCTCCAAGCAGCCCTCGCCCCCGCCGGCGCAGGCCGCTGGACCGGCACCGTCCACCTCTCCCCCGCCGGCAGCTGGACCGCCACCCTGACCGTCCGTTCCTCCGCCCTCGACGAATCCACCGCCACTCGGCAGTTGACCGTGGGCGGCACCACCTGACCGCACCGGGCCGGCGGCCCGGCATCAGGCGGCTGTTGGTTCGGGGTGGGTGGTGTAGGTGTGGCGGGTGGGCGCGGTCCAGGTGACGGCGCCGGTGGAGTGGTCGTAGGCGAGCCGCCAGCCCGCGCGGTGCGCGGTGAGGTGGTG
>Ga0164242_10000247_pt1 | contig 68486 bp, 70 predicted proteins | sample OricomgcompostMG_FD_108783 | JGI IMG/M metagenome (GOLD analysis project Ga0164242, IMG submission 108783) | Miracle-Growth compost microbial communities from Emeryville, California, USA - Original compost - Miracle growth compost (MG) ... | reverse complement strand
CCCAGGGATGGGAGGGGGAAACATGAAAACAACTCTGATGATTGCCTTAGCGGCAACGATTCTTTCTTTTAACGCACAAGCTGGCGAAAAAGTCATTTACGGTCAAGACAACCGTCACGACCTGTATGACGTCACCAATCCGGTCTATACGAAAGTGGCGGATTCGACCGTCGCTTTGATGGAGCGCGGAACCCTGACCTCGACGAACGATGCGTCGACGATGGATATTTCGGCTTCGTCGTTCCAAGACCTGATGGGCGTGTGCTCCAGCGAACGCTTCTCGGATCAACCGTCGGGCGCGTTCTGCTCGGGTTCGCTGATCGGCAAAAACCTGATCCTGACCGCAGGTCACTGCATCACTTCGGCTGATTCTTGCGCGAACACCCAGTTCGTCTTCAATTACGGCGTCTATCAAAAAGGCGCGTATCCGACGACGGCTAAAAGCGAAAACGTCTATAACTGTAAAGAAATCGTTTATCGCATTCAAGACAGCTACGGCGCCGACTTCGCGATCGTGAAAACCGACCGTGACGTCACCAACCACGAACCGCTGAAACTGGCTCAACGCACCGGTAAAATCGCGGTCGGAACCGAGCTCGGCATGAGCGGCTGTCCGTCCGGCCTTCCGTTCAAAATCGACGACGGTGCCGACGTCCGCAGCAACGACGACAACGGTTTCTTCGTCGCTACGACCGACAGCTACGGCGGAAACTCGGGCTCTCCGGTGTTCAACCGCAAAACCGGCGAACTCGAAGGCGTGCTCGTCCGCGGCGAACAAGACTTCGTGTACAAAAACGGCTGCTACGTCTCGAACGTCGTTTCTCAAACCGGCGGACGCGGCGAAGACGTGACCGACATCAGCTACGTCGCGAAACAACTTCCGTCGCTTCGCTAAGCGACTTTAAAGTTCAAACAAAAAGCCTCCGTGGATTCCACGGGGGCTTTTTTATTCTTCAAAACCTCTTCCAATCGAGGCTTTTCAAAAAGGATTGATTCAAAACGGAGAGGTTTGGATGGAGATGATCCGAAGCCGAAACCAAACCAGTCATACCTACAACGAAGAAATCGCCGCTGAGATTACCGAAAAAGTGACTCTTGAGTATTATCCGGAATTCGTGTCACTCGAAAAGAAAATGAGCGAGTTCGAGTAGAAATGACTTCTTCAGCCGGTTTACCCGAAGCCACGATTCAAAAATTGAAAGAAGTCTTCATCGCCAGAACTGACTTTGAGTGACTTGTTGAAAATCGAAACGGAAATCGACGATTTGCTCTTGCCTTATCAGGTGGACTTATCCCTCTATCATCAAATCGCTAACGAAGAGCTGAAAGAACATATTCAACGGGTGGGAAAACCGTTTTACCCGTAATCGAAACACAACTTTTGTCGCATCACTAAGCGGGGTTCTTGGCTTAAATTATTCTCGTCTTTGCTTTTCTCCGGTTCGTCAGCTTACCTTGTGGACAAACGTCAACACATTATCACTACGATACACATTCATTATTTACAAAATGAAGGCTGCACATTATTCTTCGGGCCATGAAAAACAAAACACCCCTTTTTGAGGCTTTAAAATGATGAAATTCCTTCCTTTACTCGCCCTGATTGTGATGTCAACGAATGCAATGGCGCTTGACTATGTCGATTTGGTACACTCCATGCGCTCACTCGGAATGATTGATACCAGCACACTTCGACACAATATCGCTATTTATAATTCAATTCTTCGTGAAGTTCAGTTTCACGCAACCAATACACATGAGTACCACAAAGATCGTCGTGCCGGGATATTAAAAGGAGTAGACGATCTGAATGTGCGATTAGATCGCCAAATGGGAATGATGGGAGCGGCTTTTGCGGCAGTCTTTGCACCCGAATTGAAAACCACCCTGCAAGAAGCGAAAGATTCGGCAAATCGATACGATTATCAGAGCGTTCTTCGTCTGGTCAATCAGGCAAAAATTGAACTCAATGCGATGGACACGAAAGAATAGGAATCTGTTTTATGAAAAATAAAATTTTAATGTTGGTTTTCATCGGTGCCGCTCTGACCGCCTGCCAAAAAGAAGTCGTTGCGCCAGCTGGGGCTTGTCAAGATCAGACAGCCATTGATCAATATCTTTCATGGGATGACTCAACTCTTCTACAGGCTGCTTCAGTGGATGGGGGCGGTGGAATCGGTTGGTGTAAGATCGATGACGCGAATTCATTCACGACCATGCATTATGGAATTTATGTTGCAGGACAAAGTAAGCCCAGTTTTGTAAGTACATCCAAAGCTGAATTGGTTATCGAACTTCGAGAATACATTAAAGATTGCAAGTGCGGATTATAATGTGATCGGTGCCTGACTACTTAATGAACCGTAAAACCGGTGAACTCGAAGGCGTGCTCGCCCGCGGCGAACAAGACTTCGTGTACAAAAACGACTGCTACGTCTCGAACGTCGTTAGTAATTAAGATGTAACGATTCAATTCAATTCGTTGAAAGCCTCTGCGGCAACCCCGCAGGGGCTTTTTTGTCGACTGCAAGTCTACGAAATCGCCCTTCCCCCTCCCTTTCCGTCGCGTAAAAACCTTTATTACATAATATTAATATAGTAAATTGTCGGCATGAAATTCAATCTGCTCCTTTCGCTGACCCTTTTGACCGCCCTCTCTCATTCTCCGGCCCGAGCGGACGACGCACCGATCTGGTTGGAGCAAAAATCCGTCGAAATGCCGGAAACTCCGGTTCCCGATTCGTTGATACTGATCGGACGCGGAATTAAAAACCGGAAAACCCATGAAATCCTGGCCGCCACGTGCTCAGACGAAAACTGCACGCAGATTCGCTTCGTCGACATTCAGGCCAACGGAGCAGTCCGCTACATCGGCAATACCTACGAGATCGCTTCGGGTGAAATCGCTCAAAAAGTCCGCAGGCAGCTGATCAAAAGCATCAATCATGATTTTCAAGGATACCGCCGGGCCCAACGCGACGCCAAGCTGGATAAAAACGTCTTAACCCGCGTGGGAACCTTCGTTATTACGACCGGCCCCGTCCTCTTGGCGGCCAATGTTCTCGTCACCGCAGGCATGTTGAGCGCTCCCGTCGCGGCACTCCTGATCGTCCCAGCCGCAGCCGTCGTGATTTATACTTTCCATCGCGGCGTTCTGAACGGTACGACCGCGACCACCCAAGCCTTTCGCGATCAAAACGGCTGGAACTGGTCGTCCCGCCCCAAGACGATGAATGCCCGGAAGTTTGGACAGTTCGTGTCGTTCTTAAATCGCGGTTAAATACGCGTCCACGAGCCGAAACGATCGTAAAGTTCAAAAAACAAAAAGCCTCTGTGGAATCCACGGGGGCTTTTTTTATTGGTCGAAACCTCTTCCAATCGAATTATTCTCGTCTTTGCTTTTCTCCGGTTCGTCAGCTTGCCCTGTGGACAAACGTCAACACATTATCACTACGATACACATTCATTATTTACAAAATGAAGGCTGCACATTATTCTTCGAGCCATGAAAAACAAAACACCCCTTCTCGTCCTGGTCGGCCTGAGTCTGTCTGCTGCCGCTTTCGCCTCTCCGACTGAAACCCTGGTTGCCAACGAAATCCGCAATGTGAGTCTTTCTTCTGAAGCAAGCGTTTCAGAAATGGCTGCGGTCTATAATCATCGAATCAACGACTTTTACAACACGATTCAAAGTCGTACGAGCTCAACCCAAGAAAAGAAAAACGCCGCTAATTCATTCTTGAAATACGCCAGATCGGAATTGAATTCTCAGACCGGTGGTAGCGGACTTACTTTTCTGACCATCTCTTTTTGGATCGATAGTCTCGAAAAAGACATTCAATCAGGGAATTTTTCGGCCGCTGCGGAAAACGCAAAAACTTACGCCGGATCAATTCTGAATCTTATTTAAGGACTTTTTATGAAAAAACTATTATTTAGCTCGCTTTTGATTACCTTATTCAGTTTAAGCGCCTGCAAAAAGGAAAGCACTCCGGCACCCGATTGTTCGGGAAACGCCACCGTCAGCGCCATGCTCAGTCTGAGTGATACCCAACTGATTACTAATCCAGGGCCTCCGGCAACCGTTTCATCCAGCAGTACTAATGGGGCGATTTACATTACGCTCGGGCTTTGCGAATGGGACAATTTCGGCGGTCTCTATTTGGTCAATTCGGACTCCACACATGCCTTCAATGGAACCTACCAACAAAGCTTTTCGACGACCGCCGAATGGGTGAGCGCCATCCGCACCTCTCTTCGAACTTGCAAGTGCGGCCTCTAGATCCTCATCCTCGAAAACTTCAATGAAAGCCGTTTAAAATCGATTTTGTTGAATGTTGACCATTGTCGACAAAATCGCTAATTCTTTCATATTTATTATTTAATTTAAGTGTATTTAATGTCATTCTCGGCTTCATGAAAATCGCACTTTGGCTGGCCCTGACTTTTCCGTTGATCTCGCCCCTTTCGAGCATCGCCCAAACCTCTATCGCACCCGCGGACGAGTACCACTTGATCGGCAGAGGTTATTACGATGCCAAAAACAAAAAACAATCGATTGCGATCGCATGCACCGAGTTTAACGCCGATTCGCTTTGCCAAACCGCTCAGTTCATCTGGTGGAACGACACGGAAGCGACCTTGATCGGGAATCCGTTCCACATGATTTATCGGACCACTCATCACGGAGACTCCGTTCTTGACAGAAAGGCGATGAAACAAGAAATTGTAAACGCGCTTCCCACTCTGAATAAACGGAAAGCCAATGCGAAGAGAAATCGAGGAATAGCCCTCTTGGCGGTCGGAATCGGTGTCGCTCTGACTTCAGGAAGTGGCCTCGCTGTCGTCGGCGGAGCATTCGCTTTGGGAATGTACCTATTGACAGGAGTGAAAAATCCGAAGGCACTGATCTTAACCAACTCTTTTTCATTTCAGTCTATGAGCAAGGTTTTCCGAGATCAGAACGGATGGAATTGGTCGGCCCGCCCCAAGCGTTTAAATCACAAAGTATTCCAAAGCGTTCTCAAAGATTTACTTTAAATCGCCGTCAAATACGCATCCACGATCTCCTGAATCGAAACCGTCGCCGTTCCGCGCTTGCTGACTTCGACCCCGGCGGCGAGGTTCGAAATCAAAGCCGCTTCTTCGATGTCCGCTCCGGCGGCGAGCGACAGCGCCAGAACCGAGATCACCGTGTCGCCCGCGCCCGAAACGTCGTAGACTTCGCGAGCCGAAGTCGGGATCAGGACCGGCTCGGATTTGCCGTTTTTGAAGATCGCCATCCCCTCTTTTCCGAGCGTGATGATGAGGCTCGCCGAACGCGTCTCGCGGATGATCTGATGCCCCACCCGAATCAAACTCGCGCGATCCGTGATCTTATCTTGGGTCAAAAGCTCGGCTTCTTTTTTGTTCGGTGTCAGCAGCGTCGCGCCCGCGTACCACTCGACCGGGGTTTTGAAGTGCGGATCGATCAAAATCGGAATCCGGCGCTTTTTCGCGGCCCGGATCGCGGCCTGAATCATCGAGCGCGTGAGCAATCCCTTCGCATAATCCTCGATGATCAGGGCGTCGGCCTTTTCCACGCTCTTGGCGACCGAAGCGTCGATTTTTTTCTGGATCGCGGCCGTCAACGGATGCGTGCTCTCGTAATCGATTCTCAGCATCTGTTGGTTTTCGCCCATGATCCGCTCTTTCAAGATCGTGCGCCGTCCAGCATCGACGACCAGAGCCTGGGTCGAGAGCTTCTTCGAGCGCAGGAGTTTCAAGAAATCTTTCGCGTCGTGGTCCTGACCGATCACTCCGGCCAGCTCGGCCGCGCCCCCTAAGGCGATGATGTTGTCGGCAACGTTGGCGGCTAAGCCTAATTTCAGCGATTCCTTTTCAACGAGCACGATCGGAACCGGGGCCTCGGGCGAAATCCGCTCGACCGAGCCTTGCGTGTAACGGTCGATTCCGACGTCGCCTAAAACCGAAATCCGTTTTTTCGAGTACGACGATAAAATCCGGTACAGCGTTTCTTCCATCAGCATTGCGGGTTGTTTTTTCATTTCATCCTCATCACGACATCATTCGGTTGGAACCGGCTCATGCAATCATAATAACCGCATTTTTCGCCCAGGCATCGGTATTTCGCGGGGCAATCGACCTTCGGCACCCATACGGTGCGATTCGGGGTCAACGGCCCCCAGCGTTTTTCGGACAGCACGAAAATCGGCGGAAAAATCGCAATCACCTGCGCCCCCACTGCCGCCGCCAAGTGAAGTGGCCCCGTTCCGTGCGCCACCACGAAGCGCGCGCGCGCATAAAGCGCTGCCAGTTGATCGAGCGCGCGCGGTTCTTGCCCGCCGAAAATCACTGCTCCCGGCGCGGCCTTTGCGATTTCTTCGAGTAAGGGAGCCTCGGCCTGACTTCCGGTCAAGACCACGCGATCTCCCACTTGCATGATCTTTTGAACGAGTTCGATCATCTGCGGGGTCGAAAGGTAGCGTGCGGATCCGCTCGATCCGGGGTGCACGCACACATAAGAAAGCTCGTGCAATTCGTGCGCCTTCAAAAACTCAAACACTGCCGGATCGGCCGAGATCGGATACTTCACCCATGAACGCGGTAGCTCAGTCGGTACGGTGGCCGGAGGCGCGGGAGGGATTCCGATTTTTTTCAGCAAATCGAGATTGTACTCGGCCTCGTGCTTCTCGCAGCGCGAGCGCTTCTGGAGCACGCCCCAATTGAACGCAAAAAACGAGCGAAGCGTCGAATACGGCCCCACCCGCAGCGCAATTCCGGCCTTTTTCACCGCGCGTGTGACCGTCTTTTCGTCGCGAATCACGATCGCGGCGTCGAAGCGAAGCGATTCGAGTTTTTTCGCCAAGGCCGAAACGGTGACGGACGGATCGTACTCCAGCAGCGTGACCCTCGGATGCTCGTATTGCAGAACGGGCATCCATTCCTTGCGGACGAGGAAGGTCACCGTCGAATCGGGAAGCTCGTCGATGATTTTTTTCAAGACCGGAGTCGCGAGCAGCACGTCGCCCAGGCGATCGGTTCGAGTCACCAGGATGTTCATCGCCTCATTCCAACTTTTTTCGAATGTGCACAGCCATCATCTCGACCACTTCGTCGAGGGTGTGGTGGGTGGTATCGATCTCAATCGCACCCTCGGCTTTCTTGAGCGGCGCGATCGCTCGGGTCGAATCGCCCTCGTCGCGACGACGGATTTGTTCGCGTAGTTCTTCAAACGAAGGGGTATCGCCGCCCTGGGCTTCAAGCTCGTCGAGCCTGCGGCGGGCGCGCTCGTCGATACTGGCGGTCAGAAAAAACTTCACATCGGCGTCGGGGAAGATCACCGTTCCGATGTCGCGGCCTTCGAGGATCGACGGCGCAGCGAGGCCCAAAGTCCGTTGCAGATCCTTCAGCGCCGCGCGGACGCCTGGAATCGCCGAAACCTTCGAGGCCATCATGCTCATGTCGGGCGTGCGGATCAGCGAGGTGACGTCTTTGCCATTCACATAAAGCCGATTTTTCGGGTTGCGGTTCTTCACGCGCTTGAATTCGAACTGAGCCTTCTGCGCGATCTTTACGATCGCGGAAGCGTCCGATTCGTCGAGTTCCTGATTGAACCCCGCATCCGAGGCCAAATAAGCCACTCCCCGGTACAAGGCACCGGTATCGATGTGAATGAGGCCCAACAAATCAGCGATGCGTTTCGTGGCCGAGCTCTTGCCGGTTCCGGCAGGGCCGTCGACGGCGACGACGAATTTGGTCAATTTTATGGGCAATTTTTGATCTTTCATTGCTTCTTCCTCGCGAGCTTCTGAAACGCCTTGAGTGCAATCGCATTCTGGGCGGAAGTCCCGATCGTGACCCGCAACCAATCCGGCATGCCGTAGTTCGCGACCGGGCGGAAGATCACGCCCATTTTCAGGCATTCATTGAAAACGTTCATCCCGTCCATCCCGAATCCCTGGCGGGTGTTGATCAGCAAGAAATTGCCTTGCGAAGGCAGGTACGGCACCTTCAAGCCGTCGAAGGCCTTTTTCATGAACTTCATCCCGGTCTTGTTCACCTCGATCGATCGTTTGATGAACGCCCGGTCCGTGAGCGCGGCCTGCGCGCCCACCAGTCCGATACTCGAGACGTTGAACGGCATGCGCACTTTCTGCACGTATTTCGCCAATTCGGGGCGAAGGATTCCGTACCCGACGCGAAGGCCGCCCAGGCCATAGATTTTTGAAAAAGTTTTCAGCACCGACACGTTCGAAAACGCGCGATAGAGTTTGACCGGATCGGGGAGATCCTTCGCCGTCACGTAATCCCAATACGCATAATCGAGGATGACGTGCACGCTTCCGTCGCGCACCTTCTCGACCTCTTTCAGAAACGGCACGAGTTCGTCTTCGCGCACGTACGTTCCCGTCGGATTGTTCGGGTTCGGGATTGCGACTAACTTCACTCGCTCGTTCTTTTTAATCAGATCGAGCATCGCCGGAAGATCGAAGCGGAAGTCTTGAGTCATGCGCGTAAACAGCGTATCCACGCCCTGAATTCGTGCCGAAATCGGATAAGCGGCGAACACGCCGTCGGACGCCACCATAAAATCGCCGGGCACACAAAACGTGCGAATCAACAACTCGATCACCTCGTTCGAACCATTCCCGAGCAGGATCTCGTCGAAAGAGACCTTTTCGAGCTTCGAAAGCGCACGCCGCAAGTGGTATCCGCTCGCGTCGGGGTAGAGCTGCACCTCTTTCATCGCATCTTTCATCGCCTTCACGGCCTTCGGCGAAGGCCCGAGCGGGTTTTCGTTCGAGGCGAGCTTGATCACCTTTTTGAGTCCGTACTCGCGCTGGGTTTCTTCGATGGGTTTGCCCGCAATGTAAGGCTTCAGCTGTTCGATGTAAGTCGGAAATTGAATGGACATGATGTTTTTCCTTCAGATGACGGCGCGGACCTTCACGCTCGCGCGCTCCACGCTTTGATACTCTTGTTGAAACCGGCTCAGCACGAACTCCATCAAGGTTTTCGGATCAAGCTTCAGGTCTTTCAGCCCGATCGCTTCGACCGGCGCCCCGGTCGCATCGATGTTGATCCCCAGGTGCAGCAGCACCGAGACGGGGGATGCGGTGACGATCGAGACACTGAGTTTTTTCTCAATCCCGGCGCTCGCGCCCCCATTCGTGCGCACATACAGATCATCGCCGATCCGATGCGCTTCAATCTTGTTCACCAGCAAGTAGGCCAGGATTTCGCTCACGAGGAGGCGTTGAATCCAAATCCCTTCCTTCAGCGTAATCCCGAAAAATTCGCCCAAAAAATGAATCATTTTTTCGGCCTTGATGTGGTCATTGGCCAGGCGATCTTCCCAGTCGACCAGGTGATCCGTCTGCACCGAACAGGGGCCCATGAATGCGCTCAGGCACGAGCCTTCGACTTTAAAATGCGAGAGGATGAAATGCGGCGACAGCTCGGGGCCGTGATACGTCATTTCGTGGGGGTGAAAATGGGTTTGAAAAGTCATGGGGATTTCCTCTCGATTTTGACGCCCTCGGTGGCGCGAAGAAAGCGTTTGCAGGATTCGCATTCGCCACACATTTTAAATCGTCCAGCTGCGCCTCCGCCAGTGTAACAACTCCAAACATGTTCGAACGGAAAGCGCTTGGGCAGATTCTGAAGCGCTTGCACGATTTCGGTTTTGACCATCATGTCGGTGTAACAGGCGACCTTGACTCCGTTGCGGGTCGAGTAGCGCAGCGACAGCGTTGCGACTCCTAAAAACTGCGACGAGTTGTCGGGAAAAGTTGCCGCTTCTTCTTTGTTGAACCCCACGACCACTTGTTGCGCGCCCATGCTTTCGGCGATCGCGGCGGCGGCATTGATCAAAAGCCCGTTGCGGTTCGGAACCCAGACGGCCTTCGCGGTATCGGCGGTCACCTTCGCGTCGTCGAGTTCGGTCGTCTTGAGTTGTGGGACGGCGATCGCATCCGAGGTCAGCGCGCTTCCGCCGAGTGCCCCTAACCAACGCAGATCCAACATCCGATGGGGAACTTGATAATAGTCGGCGAACTTTTGAGCGGCTTCGAGCTCGGGTTGAACCGCGCGTTGGCCGTAATCGACCGTGAGCGCTAACACGACCTCGTCGAAGTAATCGGCGAAGGCCAAATTCGCGCTGCTGTCGAGGCCACCCGAGAGCAAAATCACGGATTTACGGCGAGAAGGTTGAGGGGAGCTTTCCACCCACCCACTCTAATTCTAGTGGGCTCGCGGCGCAACCCCAGAGGTCGGGCCCACCGTTTGGTAGCGATGGTGCGTCACAAAATAACGCACCATCGCTACCAAACGGTGGGCCCGACCTCTGAGTTAAACCAGTTTCCGCGCCTTAAACAGCTTCATTGCGGCCTCATTGGCGTAAACGCTCGGGACGAAGTTCACATAATCCGCAAGCCTCTTCACGATCGAGTTTTCAATCTCGATGAGCAGCTTCGGCCCGGCCCGTTTGGTGACGATCTTGACCGGCTCTTGTTCGAGGTAAAGCGGCCCCTTGCGCTCCTTCTTATTGATCTTCTCGCGCGAGTCGGTGAAGGAAATGTCCTTGCCGGGAATGTCGGCCAGAATCCACTCCTTGCCCGTGCCGTGCGCTTCGATCACGTCTTCGAAGTCTTTGACGATGGCGCGAATACGCTTAATCCGCCGCTCGCGCTCAGCCACGTTCCCGGTGCTTGGGATGATCCGATGCTCGAACTCGGGATGGTGCACAGTCTTCGGCGCCTTCCGATACAACAACATCTCGATCAGTTCATTCGTATGGGGGTCGTCGACGAGCCCTAAATGCCGAACCTCTTGGCAACGATTGATAAAATAAATATCATTCCACCAAAAGAAACGCTCATCACCCTCTTCGACCATCGTCAACAGATCATGGAACTGATGAATGAGATCTTCGTCGAGAAACTTTTCCGCGATTTGGCTCGAAATCACGTCAAACTTGGCCGAGCCCGGGTTTTTGATCACCTGCGAATACCAGTTGAAGCGCGCAATCAAAAAATCTTCCACCGCCCGCATCGCGTTTTCGCGCACGCCGAAGCCGACTTGGCCACGGCCCAAATCAAAGGTCGTCAGATTCGCTAAAATGTAATCGCGGTCGAATTGTCCGTACTTGATGCCCGTGTAATGGGCATCGCGCATTAAATAATCCATCCGATCGGCATCGAGGTCGGAGTGCATCAGTTGGTTCGCCACCGCGTAGGGCGAATCGCCCTTGATGATCTTCGAGATCATCTGCACGTCGAAACCATAGTCGTCGAGAATGCGCGTGATCCCGCCTTCATAATCGGTGTTTTTGATGATGAAGGCGCCCAAGTGCTCGTGGTTGTTCGTCAGGTCCTTCGCCCGCTTCGGGAGCCTGCGCTCGTCGTTGCCATGCCGGATGTACCCGTACTCGATGGTGTGAGAAAACGGAAAGGTGCCGATGTCGTGCATCAGGGCCGAGATGCGAAGGCTTTTGTGGAGCATGGCCTCTTTCGAGGTCGCCCGCGGGTCGAAAAGCTCGTGATCGGGAACGGCCAGGCCCAAGGCCCGCAGCATCTGATCCATCGAGTGCATGACCCCGATCGTGTGTCCGAAGCGGTTGTGCTCGGCGCCCGGAAAAATGTAATTGGCGAAGCTCAGTTGCTTGATCCAACGCAGCCGCTGAAAGAACGGCGAATTGATGATCTGCTCTTCCCACTCGGTGATCGGTACGAACCCATATAAGACGTCAAATAATACGCTGCGTTTCATCCCCATGCCTTCCTTTGGCTCCTTCTATCAGGGTAGCGGAATTCCATGCTAGGCTCAACCTATGTCTTTACCCCCGAATGTAGCCTCGCCTTCGTCCGTCAGCCTCCGCCCCGCCGTGGTCGAAGACTTCGAGCCAATGGCCGCGATCGAAAAAGAAAGCTATCCCGACCCATGGAGCCTCGACCACTTCGTGGCCGAATCGAAAAAGCCGTATTCGCGGATGCTGGTGTTGACGGACGACGAGACCGACACCTTCATCGTGGGCTACATCATCTATTGGGTGCAGGTCGAAGGCGTGTCGCTGTTGAACGTGACCGTTCATCCGAAGTGGCGGGGCCTAGGCTTCGCCCAGAAGCTCATGCACGCGATGATCAACGAAACCGTTCGCGACGAGATTTCGCGCATCGTGCTCGAAGTGCGCGAAGGCAATACGGGCGCGATCCGGCTGTACGAAAAGCTGGGATTCAAAAAAACCCACGAGCGAAAAAACTTTTACCAAAACGGCGAAACCGCAATCGTGATGGAGATCAAGACGAGCGAGTTGTCGAATGTGGTTTCTTAGGACTTCTTTGGGTGCCTGACTGTTTTTTTAAGCGCCCTATTCAACTGGATCGATCAGTTTAAACAGAAGTTCATGCGCATTGAACTCACGCTTAAATGTTTTCTTGTTACTCCACCAAGTTTTCGATTCGACGGTCTTAGAAAACACCTTAGCACCACTCGCATTGGTTACAAAAAGTGAAATCGACCAGACGGACGGATAAGATTCGAATTGGACGCATTCGTGTCTTTTTGCCGCCCGGTCGGTTATAGCGATTTGCCTCTTCGACCAACCCTGCTCAATCCTGGCCGAAATCCTCAGAACGGACCCCTCGTCCACACATCGATAGCGCTGGGCAAAGAGCTCCGCTACTTGGGCCTGGACGTCGAACATCAAGATCGAGCTTCTAAGTGAGCCCAAATCAATTTGAACATCGCTTAAACAGCCATGTTTCCCCAGAGGAATCCATTGAGAACCGTCGTCCCAGTATCCGCGCTTTTCAAAGTCCTTCAGTGCGCGTTTAGCGAGACGTTTTTTGATCCGATAGAACTTTTTTTCTGATACGACTACGGGCTTCCTGGACCAATTCCAGCCGTTCCGCTCAAAAAAGGCGGCGGGAAAAGATTTTTTCGCTTCAGTAAGGCTCATTTTCTGACCGAAGACGAATAAGGTTTTCTTCACAACGCTGCCGGGTTGAACTTCCCCGCAATTCCCTTCCTCGTGGTCCACACAAACGAGCGAAATCACTTCGCCAGTGATCTGATCTCGAATCCCTCGACCGATAATCGCGATCTGATCGTTATGGGATACGGAACGAAAGTTAGTGGGATCTTGGCTGTCGGTGATCGGACTATAGTCAAGGTGAATGTCCATTTCAGGCAAATCGAGTGTTTCAGCACGGACTATTCCCGATGAAAGTAAAATCATTGATAAGCACAAAAATAATTTTTTCATGACGTGAAGCATAAAATAAAAATCCAAAAATATTAAATATAAAATAGATAAAATCTCAAAAACCGTCGACTCTTGTCAACAAGGGCAGAACCGAATCAACCGAAAAACTTTAAAAGTGCCTTTTCCGGTGTCCGATAAAGAATGGAAAGAATGGTGCCTGACTACTTTTTGATGCCCATTGCGTTACCTAACGCAATGGGCATCAAAAAGTAGTCAGGCACCCTATTTCAACTTCAACCACTCGCTGAAGCTGAACTGCCGGGTACGGACGTAGTTGGTGTAATTCGCGATAAAATGGCGGCGGGCTTCTTCCCAAGGCTTCCGCCAGTCGTCGTGGACCAGCAGAATGTCATAGCCGTGGTCGCCGAGCAGGGCCTGGTGCTTGACCGCCTGGCTGATCGTCTCGAATTTGCGCATCAGAATCTCGTACATCACCATGAAAAGCGCCGTCCGGTTGCCGCCGTCGCGGTCGTGGACGTACACCCAAGCATTCGGCGGAAGCTTCTTCATCACGTCGAAAAAGCGATCGACTTCGGTCGGGTTGAAATCGCGCACGTCGGGGATCGATAATCGAACGTAAATCGCGCCCAGGCGTTTCACCATCGATTCTTCGTCCTCGACCCGGTCGACGGTGAAGTCGATCATCTCGGCCAGCGGAAACTTCATCCGCGTATTGCGAGCCGAAGGCAGGCGGATTTTTTGCTTGAGCCCGATCGTCTGAATCAATGATTTTTCGCGACCGATGATCTGGGCGTGATCGAGGCCCAGGTTGCCCCAATCATGAGTCGTCTGCCAGGTCACGGGCGAGCCGTTGATGAAGGCATGGTTTTCTTGCCGAAGGTCGATCACATAAACCTGATACTGCTTTTTGCGGCTTAAGATGGTCGCGAGTTCATTTTCGGTGAACTGCCCGCTACCCGAAAGATTGAGCTTCGGGTCTTCGCGGTAATCTTCGGGATAAGCCGACATATCGAGCTTGTCGACCACCAGCACCGGGGCTTCGACCTTCGGCACCTCGGCCTCGATCGGCGCCTTCGTCGGCGCAGGAATGTACGGCTCGGGCGTCGAACAGGCGACCAGACACGACAAAAACGCGATTCCCAGCAGGCATTTTTTCATGGTTTCAGACACTCTTTCTTCATCACGAAATGCGCGGGCTCTTCGATCAGGCTTACGCATCCCAGTTTTTCACGGGTCCGGCCGTAATTCAGGCGATAGGTAAAATGGTCTTTCACGAAAGTCTCTGCTCCTGGAGCACTCTCCGCCTTCGACTCGCGCTTCATCGCCAGATACCCGATCTCGACTTCGACCGCGTGCAAATCGCGGTTCTCTTTCTGTTCGATCACTTTGACTTCTTCGCCGTTGGCCAAAAGGTATTCCGGTTCGAGCAGGTAAGCATCACCTGCGTCTTGGCGTTTTGCGAAGATGGTCTGAAACCGCGATTGCTTCAAACAGCGAGAATGCCCGCCTTGCCAGCGGCCGCCCGAAAGTTCGTATTCGATAATCTCGCGGACGATTTTTTTCGAATCGGCGCAAGTATGCGCAGTGAAGATGACAGCCTGGGCTCCGGGTGCGGCGGCAATACCGGCGAAAAACGCGATTCCGACGAGCAAACGCGTCTTCACCACCGCTGCACCTCTTTCGGTTCGTCGGGCACGAGCTCATCATACGTAGCGTCCGTCGGGCAACAACGCACGCATTGGTTGGCTTCGAATAGCGAGTGTTCTCCAACGACCGGCTTGCAACCCTCGTAAGCGGAGTTTAATCGCAGCATCCGCGCGCCGCGGCTTGATTCTTCAAAGTGACGAACGGCCGCGACGAATTTCGATTCGCCGCTCAAGGCATTCTTGATCGCCAGATTCGACGGCGACACCGACGAAAGCCAATCCGCGCGAAGGGCTTGAACGCAATCAGCCGTCACCTTCAAACGAAACATTCCCGCTTCGGACGACAGCGCCTTCGGATCGCCTAGGCCCGGAAACACTTTTTCGCGCTGAACGCCGACGAATCCGCCCCGAGGCGAGCTGTGGATGATCGTCACGCGGTAGTCTTCGGGTTTGCGGAGCATATTTTCGCAGGCATCTTGAGCCAGCTCGTCGAGATAATCCTCCTGAAGGTTCAACTCCATCTTCGAAGTGCCCTTCAGCACGTCATCGAGCTTCGCGCTCATGAATTGTTGAAAATCGTACGTCGAAATCAAGCCCGAACGGACGACCCCCTTCTCGCGCAACACCGATTGAAGATTCAATTGAAGCTCGTTGTACGAACGATGCAGGAGCGCCTGAATGCCGAAGGGATCCTTCCCCACCGTATCGATCATCGCGATGTGGCTGTCGGCGGCCACGAGCAGATCGCCCGGAGCGATTCCAGACTGGGTGGCCACGCGATCGAAGCAATCCTGGTTTTTGCCCGAAGCATCTTTCGCGCCCAAGGCCCAAAACTCGGCGTTGGTCAAACCGCCCTGATGCGCCTCGACTTCGTCCATCGATTGATCCGGCCGAATGCGGGCCCCGGCCTTCGCCAGAGCTTCCGAAATAAAGGCCGAATCGTCCATCCCGAGCGACGGAGTCTCGCCCTTCCGCACGGATTCGAACGCCGAATGATCGCGCAAGCGGGTATCGAACTGATAAACGGGTGGATGTTGCAATGAAAGGCAAGCCGCCTCGTCGCAGGCGCTCAGCTCTTCGGGTTTTTTCGAGGCGCAAATCGAGGCATCGCCGCACGAAGAAGACAGACGCGCGTGCAAGTAGGGATGGCTCGCCAGGATCAAATCTTTTTCGGCCAAAAATTGACCCTTTTCGGGAAGAAACGCAACTGCGTCCGAGGGAATCGCCGAGACCGAAAGCTTCTGCCGGACCGGCGCCTTCAGCACTTCGCATGAACCGTACAGGGTAGCCATCAGCTTCCGCGCGGCAGTCACCGGGGTCGTTTGCTGATCCTGCAACAAGGCGTCCAATCGGGCATCACAGGCTTGGGGAGTGTGCCTTGCGGATTCTTCGACGGCGTTGAACTCGTTCACCATCCCGCCGAACTGCGAAAGCGGGCATTGATATCCACAAAAAGCTTCCGCGCGGGCGACATCCCGACCGGCCCCGAGAGCGAGGATTAAAATGAATATTACGAATTTCAACCGCGCTCTCCTTTCTTCAATCGCTCACGCATTCGGCTCGCATCACAAAATGATGGGGCTCTTCCGAGATCGTCGCGCATCCGCGTTTTTTCCGGTTCTTTCCATAGTTCACGGTGTAAACCAGCTGATCCTCGATCGGGACGTCTTTTCCGTCCTTCTTGCCGATGTAGGCGAATTTCACTTCGACGCCGCCGATGTCGAGCCAGCGCTCGCTCAAGATTTTCACCTCACGGCCTTTCGGTAAGGTCACTTCGGGGTCGAGCAGATACGGATCCCCGACCCTCGCTTTGACGGCGACGACTTTGTCGAAACGTGATTGCTTCAAACAGGGCGAATCGCCGCCCTGCCAACGCACGCCCGAAAGTTCAAGTTCAATCACTTCCTTCGTAATCGCGTGCTGATCGCGGCAGGACTCGGCCGAAAAGTCTTCGGCGTGGGCGGATGCCTGAACCGCCATACTTGCTAAAATCGCCAAAGTGATTCCGGTTGCAGTGAAACGGATCATTGTTGATCCTCCTCGCTGCCCGCGTCGCTCGATCCGTCGTCACGGACGTCCTGAGGAACAAGCTTCGCGTAACTTGCCTGGGTCGAGCAGCAGCTCATGCATTCGCTTCCGGGAACGACCGGAGCATCGCCTTGCGGAGCCATGCACCCGGGGCGCAGATCGGCATGGCGAAGCACCCGGGCTCCGTGCCCGAGATCCTCGCGCTTGCGAATCGCATCAACGTAACTGAACTCTGCGTTCAGGGCGTCGGCAACGGCGGCCTTCGCCTGCTTCGCGCGCGCAAGCCATTTTTTCCGGAACGCCTCTTCGCAATCCACCTTCGCCTTGGCGATCACGATCATTGCCATCGGCGCCGAACCTTTCGGCGCGCCGACACCGGGAAACACCCGCTCGCGCTGAACCCCGACGTGGCCGCCGTGAGGCGAGCTGTGGATGATCGTCATTTTGAATTCTTCGGGATCCAACATCTGGTCGCACGCGGCCTCGGCGACTCGGTCGAGGAATTTTCTTTGCACCGAAACGGGTTCGTCCGAACTGCCGTCGAGGACCTCACTTAAAGACATTTTTTTCAACGTCACGCGCTTTTCGGCCCAAAAATCACGCGCATTTTGCTCGAAATCGCGGTCGTTTTTCGAAAGCAGGGCCTGAATGCCGAAGGGGTCGTCACCGACGGTATCGATCATGACTACGTGTTTTCCGGGCGCGACGATCAAATCGCCCGGCTTGAAGCCCGTTCGGTCGATCACGCGGCTGAAGCAATCCTTCGCATGCCCCGAGGCGTCCGTCGCCCCCAGCTGCCAGAACTGGCTCGTGCCCAAACCGCCGGAACTCAGGTTTTCGCCGGGAACTACCCGCGCGCCCACGATGTTCATCGCCTCGGAAACGAACGCCGAGCAGTCGATGCCCGAGGCCGCAGCACTCTTTGATGATCGACGAGTAACGACGTACGGAGAATAATTTTTCGGCTTCACCCCGTACTGGTACAAAGGCGGATGATTCATCACGAAGCACGAGTTTTTGTCGCAAACCGAGGCGTGGGCCTGGCTTCCGACACAGGCATGATCGTCGTCGCAAGGCGGGTTCACGCGCGCGTTCAAGTAGGGATGATTTTCGATCACCTTCGAACGCGAAACGATGTAACGCCTGGAATGGGAATGGTATGAAACGGCGCCCTTCGGAATACTTTTCACGTCGAGCAGGTTTCGCACCGGAAGCGACAGGACTTTGCAAGTGCCGTACACCATGGCCATCGCCTTGCGCGCGCCTAAGGCCAAACCGGGGTCTTTTCCGACGAACGGAAGCGGCTCGTTTCGGCAAGATTGAGAATCGGAAATAGTCTGAGGAAGTTTGGTGAACCGATTCGCCGTCCACTCGATGGCTTTTTTCGAGCACTGAAAACCGCAGAAGTTCCCGTCGGCGAAGGACGAGCGTCCTCCCAAGGTCGACACGAAAAAGAAAATCAGTAAGCTTGCGGATAAGTTTCGGCGCAAAACCGTCATCAGCCCTCCATGGCCAAAGTCCCGCCAAATCCATCTGGCTCAGGGATAATTCAAGCGTATCACGCTTTTAGGTCAGGGCCATATTCAATGTGCTCGACGACAAAGACATTCTTTTCAAGCGCCGAATCGCTGACGGTCTCGATCTTTTCGACCTTGCTCGCGCCACAAACGTCCGACAGCGCAGGCGTCAAGGCTTTGATGCTCTCGGGGTTCGCCTTGAGCTTCAGTTGCGTGATGGCGCGCGCAATGGAAACTTTTGACAGTGTCTTTTGTTGATTGATCGCCCCTTGCGCGGCCATGGCGGCGTCGAAGATCGCCGGGTCGCCGGCCGGAATTCCCTCGAAATCGGATGCCGACGGAAATCTCGCGCGGTGAACACTCGACGATTCGCCCGTGAAAGCCATGCGCCAGACCTCGTCGGTCGTGTAAGGCAGAAACGGAGCGAAGAGTTTCAGGAAAGTTTTCAGACCGAGCCTCAATGCGTGTACGGCCGAGGCCTTGATTTTCTTTTCCGACTCGCTGGTTTTCTCTCCCCACGTTCGGGTCTTGACCAACTCCAGGTAAGAATCCGTGAAGTGCGACCAGAAGAATTTTTCGGTCTCCATCAGCGCTTGCGCGGGTTCGTACCCGTCGAAGGCTTTTACCGAGTCTTCGGCGATTTTTTTCAGCTTCGCCAGGAAGGCCAGATCGAGCGCTTCGGTCACCTCACCTGTTTCGGCCGAATTCGAAAGCACGAATTTTCCGGCGTTGAAAAGTTTCATCGCAAGCCTGCGACCGATCTTGATGACGTTCGGATCGAACGCGGTATCGACGCCGAAACGCGCGAGGCTCGCCCAGTAACGGACGGCATCGGCGCCGAACTCGTCCAGGTATTGCGACGGAGTCACGACGTTGCCCTTGGACTTCGACATTTTTTTGCGATCCGGGTCCAAAATCCAGCCCGAAATGGCGATGTTCTTCCACGGAATGGTCTGCTCGTGGAGCATGGCTTTCGCAATGGTGTAGAACGCCCAGGTCCGGATGATTTCGTGCGCCTGCGGGCGAAGGTCCATCGGGAAAAGCTTTTTATGCCGATCGGGGTTCAACACCCAATGCGACCCCAGCTGCGGAGTCAGCGACGAGGTGAACCAGGTATCGAACACGTCGGGCTCGCCCGCGAAACCGTTCGGCTGATGGCGCTGCGATTCGGTGTAGCCTGCCGGAACGTCCGACATCGGATCGATCGCGCCCGTTTTCATCAGCTGTTCGCGCGTCGGTAAAATCGGGTTTTCGTACTGAACGCCTCCATTGGCATCGAGTGGATACCACACCGGGATCGACACGCCGAAAAACCGCTGTCGGGAAACGCACCAGTCGATGCTCAGGTTCTCGGTCCAGTTTTTGTAGCGCGCATACATGAATTCCGGGTGCCACTTGACCTTGGCGCCGTATTCGACGAGCTTTTCTTTTTTATCGACGAGTTTCACGAACCATTGACGCGTGGTCAGAATCTCGACCGGGCGATCACCCTTCTCGTAAAACTTCACCGCATGCTGAATCGGCTTCGGCGGATTCACAAGCACGCCCGCCGCTTGCAGCATTTCGACCGTGAGCTTTTGCGCCTGTTTGACGTTCCGGCCTGCGATTTTCGCGTAATTTTCGTTCGCGAGCGCCGGGTTCGTCGACGGAAAATTTTCCGTTCCGTATTCGATCTTTTGAAGACGCCCGTCGCGACCGATGATCTGACGAAGCGGAAGTTTCTGTTCGCGCCACCACTGCACGTCGGTCTGATCACCAAAGGTACAGACCATCAGAATGCCCGTGCCCTTGTCGGGCTGAACCATCTCAGAGGCGAAGATCGGCACCTTCACGCCGTACAAAGGCGTGATCGCGTTTTTGCCCTTTAAATGACGGTAGCGTTCGTCGTCCGGGTGATAGGTCACACCCACGCACGCCGCGAGCAGTTCCGGGCGGGTGGTGGCGATCGTGAAGGTCGAGGCTTCGCCCTCTCGCGAGCCTTCCACCTCGAAGCAAATATCATGAAACGCACCCGCGATCTCGCGATCTTCGAGCTCGGCCTGAGCCACTGCGGTTTGAAAATCCGTGTCCCAAATCGTCGGCGCTTCGACTTGGTACATTTCTTTTTTCTCGTACAGATCAAGAAAGCTCAATTGCGCGATCGCGCGCGATCGATGGTCGATCGTCGCGTATTCGAGGTTCCAATCGACCGAAAGGCCGATGTGACTCCAAAGCTTTTTGAAAAGCTTCTCGTCCTCGACGGTGAGCCGCATGCAGTGCTCGATGAAGTTCTTCCGCGAAAGATCGCGCTGAGGCAGCTTTTGCTCCTGAATTTGCTTTTCGGTCATCACCGACAGGATCGGCGGCAAATTCAATCCCGGCTCGTAAGGAAGATTGGCGTCGCAACGGATGTGAAAAAAATTCTGCACGCGACGCTCGGTCGGAAGGCCGTTGTCGTCCCACCCCATCGGGTAAAACACGTTCTTGCCTTGCATGCGTTGGTATCGGGCAATGACGTCGGTCTGGGTGTAGCTGAAAATGTGGCCGACGTGGAGCGAACCCGATACGGTCGGCGGCGGAGTATCGATCGCGTAAACCGGAGCGCTCGATTGCTCGTCGAAGGCGTAAATTTTTTCTTTTCCCCAGGTCTCGTGAAGACGCTTTTCCATCTCGGCGAATTCGAGGCCCTTCGGAAGCGTGTTCAAATCAAGTCCCTGGACTTTTTCAAATTTTTTATGGGAAGACATGACTGGCAGAATAGCATCCTTGCATTGCGTCAATCAACGCAAACGCCGGGCTTCTTATAAATTCGTGCCGATTCCGATACTTGCAGTCAGCATTTCAAAATGCTCTTCGTCTCCGTCTTTGTTCGCCGAATAATTCGCCTGAGAAAGGTCGAAAGTCAGCATCCAACGGCGTGATTGGAAGGGGTCTGAAATCTGATACCCGCCCCCCAGGGACAGCTCGTGGTTGCCGCCGTTCCAGCTTCCATCTTGAATCATTGCCGCCTTCAGATAGGCGTACCATTGATGGTTGGACTGGGTCGTAAACCGGCCCATTAAAAAAGCCTGGGGACCGCTCAAGGCGCTCACGCCGTACGAGCGATTGTCCAACGCGCCCGGCACGATCTGACCCCATAGATACCAACCCGGCATCAGATAAAGGCGCGCCTGTTTCGAAAATTCGCGGAGGCGGTATCCCACCCGGCCGTTGACCCCGTAGAAACGGGAGTTTTCGATGTCGTCCGGCGATTTCTTCAAATCGATGGCCGCAGCGGTAAAATAGCCGTTCAGATTCAGCTCGAATTTCGGCGAAAGCCGGTAAGTCACGCCCGCTTGGGGCGTCACTCCGAGCTCCGCAAGTTTGAACGTATTGACGTACGTTTCACGATAATCGATCAGGCTATAAGACAAGCCCACGTCGAACGACCAGTGGTGCGAAAGCTCGCCAAGATGACTGCGAATATAGATGATCTCGGTATAGTGAGTTCGCGCGTCCCGGTCGACGTAAAATTGAATGCGAAGCTTCGACGAAGTCAGCGGAACCCGGAACTTGAACTGCGAGTCGGCGACCGGAAGATCGACCAAGGCCCCGGTCTCGATGCGATAGCGGACGGCTCGATAGCCTTGAGTGAATCGGCCCCGGACTTCCGTAAAGTATTGCGTGCGTTCGCCCGCGGTTTCACGATCGATCACGAGCGGAGTTTCGTCCCAAACCAGCCCCGGAATCCGCTTGTCGGGATCGTCCGAATGATAGATCTCGGCCGTATCGACGGGATCGACGCTGACGACCTCGGATGCCGCCGCTCTTCGCGCGGTCAATTCAGACGAAATCAAAAGCGCGATGAAAACGAGCAGGATGTGTTTCGACACTCTTCTAATATGGGCCACTTCGCCCGAGTTTTCAATTCCCTTCGACGGTTTCGAAAAACGGCGAATTATAAACGCTGAACATCAGGACGTCGATTTTTCCGTCTTGGTTCAGATCGGCGAAATCGTAGCCGACTTCCATGTAATTCGAGATCGAGGTCGCCCCTTCGATCGAATTCGAGGCATTGACCGAGATCGAGCTTCCCAAGGTCGCGGCCGTTCGGAAGAAAATTCCGATTTTATTGTTATAGAGGATGCGGTTTCTAGGACCGAAGTAAACTTCAGGAGTTCCGTCCAGATTCAAATCGGCGACGGACGAGATCGAAGCGTGCTGTTCGGTCGGACCGGCGATCGAACTGACTGCCAGCGTATCGTCGGACGCGTTGGATTGAAGATAATGCCCGCTGGCGTTCGCCTGTGCGATCGCGACGATGTCGGGCTTCGTATCCGAATTCAGGTAACCCACGGTAAAAAAGCCCGTGCCCGAACAGCCGGTTTTCCGGACGGTTGCAGTGTCGAAGGTTCCGTCCGACGCTTGCGGATAAACGTAGATTTGCGCGCTGCCCGAGTTGTCGCCGGTCAAGGCCACGATGTCCAGCAACCCGTCGTCGTTCATGTCGGCAATTTTCAAATCGGTAAACCGAAGCGAAGCGGACTCCTCTAAAACTTCCGAGACCGCAAGCCCTGAACCGGTATTGTGGTAAACCACGGCTCGGGTTTCGATCCAAGACGATCCGTTCATGCGTCCTCCCGCCGCGACGACGTCGGGGAACCCGTCCCGATCCAGATCGGCGACCGCGAGCTGATACACAAACGAACGATTCGTGGAGGTTGCGGTCGAATCCGTCAGACAAGTCGGGGCGCCGAACGTCCCGGACGAGTTCATCATGTAGCACAAATCGGCCGAATACGTCGTCGGATTCGAGCGGCCATACACCAAATCCAGCGCTCCGTCGCCGTCAATGTCGACAAAACGCATTCCGAAAATAAATGACTCGGTCGAAAGCATGCGTTGATCGAAAACGTACTTCGAGGTGACGCTGTCGTAGGTGTAGAGATAAATGCCGGGCGCCTGGCTCGTTCCGCCGGTCGTCGTACCCTCGGCGAATGCCAAGTCCGGAAAACCGTCGCCCGTATAATCGCCGATGGCCCGAGTCGAATCCGGCCAAACGCGGTAAGGGGCGTAAGAACCTAAACTCTGGGTCTGCGTCGAAGTCCAGCCCGAAATCGCGTTCGTCACCGTGGCTTGTCCGTAAGAAACCGAATGGTTTGCGGTGTTCTGCAACTCGGTCGTGTAGACGCCCGCCTTCGATGGGAGCGTGATCGAACCGTCGGCGGCGACCGAGGTTCCGTAAACGATCTTCGCCGTGTTCACGTCGCGAAATTTCAAACGAAGGTCCGAGGCAGTACCCGAAAACGAAATCGTCACCATCGCCCCCGGTGTCCCACGAATGTTTTTACCTTGAGGCACGGTATCGACCGTAAACACCGCATCCGAGTCGTCCGAGCTCGAATTCCCGGCTAAATCGACCGCGATCGCGCGGATTTGAATGCTGGTGGATTTGAGCGACGCCGGATGCCAGGAGTACGAGCCGCTATTCGCGATTCCGGAAGCGATCGGAACCCACGTCGAGCCGCCGTCGGTCGAATACTGAAGCGTGATCGAAGTCGATCCGAGGTGAGCGTCGCTCGCCGACCAAGTCACCGGGGTCGTAGCCATCACCGACTCGCCTCCGTTCGGAGCGGTAAGCGAGATGGAAGGCGCCGTGGAATCGATTCCAAAGGCATTGCTGGTCGTCGTCACCGTTTTTCCGTACTCGTCGGTGACGGTCAGCCGTAGTCGCGCGCCCGTAAGATCGACCGAGGGTACGCTCCAGTCGTATTGGCTGTCGTCGTCGTCGAGGGCGGAAAGCAGGGTGAAGTGAACGCCGTCGGACGCGTATTCCAAACTCCGGCTGACCATCTTGCCTTTTCCCGATGTCGTCGAAAGAAGAACGGATAAGGAATGGCCGCCTTGAACGTAAGCAGGCATCGCATCCAAACGAACGGAAGCGGGGTGGGCGTAAAGCCCTTCTCGTCGAAGCTTCGCCGTGCACGCGATGACAAGTACGGGGACGAGCAGTAAAGAAATGATTCGAAGCGAAGGGAATTTCAAGACACCGACCCCCTCCTAATAGAGGCAATTCGCGCGTTCTTGGTCGTTCGTTTTCAAGTCGCGGCGAATCCGGCCGAAGATGCCGTCGAATCCCAAGCTCGGGTACATCACGGCGTCGACGTACTCTTGAGGCGCGTCCGCGCAGTCGACGAAACCGCTGGAGTTGGTGCTGTTACAAGAGTGATCCAAGCCCAAGACGTGCCCCAGTTCGTGCACCAGAACGCTTTGCAGATCGGGGACGGGGTTTCCGTTGATGAAGTAATTGGCGTAGTTGATTTCCATGACGGCGCTGACGAACATCCGAAGGCTGCTGTTGGCGGTCGTCACCGGGCAAAGGCTGGTCAGTGCGATGACCGACGAGCCGTAAGTCCAGGCGCGGTTTTTATAAATCATGATCCGGTTCGAAAAACCGCTCGGCCCGATGATCGTCTGGGCACAGGCCGTGGCCGAGGTAATGCGGCTGCCGCTCGGGTTGGTCAGGCTCAAGCTCGAAGAGCCGCTCAAGAACAATTTAAATCCCTTGGATTGCTGGTAGAACTCGTTCCAGGAATCAATCGCCGCTTCGATGGCCGAGATCTCGCTCGACGAAAAATCGTTCACTTCGACGGCCAGCGGAACGGGATGGCTGGTCCAATGCCCTTTGAAGGTTTTCGTCTGATCGGGGTTCACGACGCAATCGCTGGTAAAGCCGTCCCCGCCCCCAGCGGCGCAAGAGGTCAGGACCGCCGCCGTCAAAACGGCGAACAGCAAACGAAAACGCGGCTTTATCCCTGCTAAAATCACCTTTGCCCCCAGAGTGCCCTCTGTCATTATCTTACCATTCTCATCGGAGGTTTTCGCTCGAAAGTTTAAGATTTTTTTAAATGAATGTTATTTAAAACATTGAAATCAAACGGGATGGCATCCTGGAGAACTCTTCTTTGAAACGAGAAGGATGGATCCTTCCCTCGAATAAAAAATCGGGTTTCGCCCCCGAAAGACCACAGGGGTCGATGCCGAAGAAACTCGTCTCATGGGGAATGCAATTGAGCGCAAAGCCGCTCGTGATCCACCCCTCGCGAATCCGAATGCCGACCGAGACGAGCTTTCCGCGATCGGACCAGATCCCTAGCCGCTCGCCCTCTTCGATCCGGGCTTGGGCTTCGATCGGAAGAATCGCTTCGCGCACGCGCTCCAGGATTCCGTGGACGGCCTTTCGCACGCCCTTCGGGTCGCCGGTAAACTGCTCCAATGGCGTGACGACGAATCCGACCCATTGCCCCGGGCCGTGCCAGGTCTCTTTGCCTCCGCGCAATCCCGCTTCGACGGCGATGCCTTTGGCCTTCAGGGTTTCTTCGAGACGCACGAGGTGCACGCGTTGAGTTTCGTCGTGGACTTGCCTTGCCCCCAAGGTAACCGTGGGAGAGACTTCGGCGAAGATCATCGTCGGTCGAAGACGCTCGCTCAAGACTTGCTCTTGAAGGGCGATCAGATCGGAAAATGAAAAAGGCTGCTCGGGCGTCGAGCGCCTAATATAAACGCACCACATCGCCTTCTTGAAAATTCCCGCCGGTATGGATCACGGCCATCGAGCTGTCTTCGCCGATGAACTCGCTCACTTCGAGCGTGCCCTTCAGCATGCCTTCCGAGCGGCCCAAATAGGCCTTCGTGACGGGATCGACGATTTCTTCGCCAGGGCTCAAGACTTTGAGGATATCCCCGGCCAGAATTCCGGACCGGCGTCCGGCGTTGATGTAAACCTTGTTGCCGATGATCTTGGCGATTCGGCCCTGCCAATCCATCTTGTCGAGCGACACGAGCGCGTCGGGCACAAGCTTCATCACGGCGTCGTGGATCGCTTCTTTGATGATTTCTTTTCGCGCTTCTTTGTTCGCCATCGCATCGTCGTCAAAAGCGATGTGAGTCGTGCTCACCGCCGTACCGCTGCGCTTGACCGAATGCACTTCGCGACCCGACGAAACGTCGAAGGCCTTCAGCTCGATGTCGACGGCGACGGCGCTTTCAGCTTCGCGCAAAATCCCCACTTCTTCGCGGTCCTGCCTGAAAACGATCTTTGAAATCCGTCCGACGAAAACACTCGAAACGCCGACCCGGCGCCCTTCACGAATCAGTTGCGAAACTTGGACGCGATCGCCGTCGACGAAATCCTTCGTCACGGCCGAGCTCATCTGATCGTCGGGGAACAGCACGCGTTTGCTCAGGTACAGTTCACGTTTCAACTCGTCGGCGCCGAAAACGCCGAGCGAATCGTCGCCGACCGGGGTATCATTCCAAAAACCCAAGACCAACACTCGTTTTTTTGGCTGCTTGATTTTTTCGAGATGCACGGTCGGGTTCGATCCCGGCGCCGGATTATGGGCGTAGTAACCGCCCGGAGTATCTTCGTAAAATTCCTGGTCCTGCCGGTAAGCGTTCGAACGGGCGCAGGCCGCCAAGAAAACCGGAATCGCCAACAGCGTCACGCAAAGACAAAGGAAACGGGGTCTCATCCGTTTCAGGATAACATAAGTCGTTTTCCGTGATTGCAAAAATACCCGTCAAAAATTAGACTCTTTCGCATGCACTACTGGCTGTTCAAAAGCGAACCCGATGTTTATTCGATCGAAGACCTCAAACGCGACCGCAAAACCGCCTGGAACGGCGTGCGGAATTTTCAGGCGCGAAACTTTCTGAAGCAATGCCAAAAGGACGACCTCGTGCTTTTTTATCACAGTAACCTCGACCGCGCGGTCGTCGGCGTCGGGCGCATCGTCCGCGAAGCTTACGAAGAAATCGATCGCTCGCGCCCGGGCGACTGGGTTCAGCTCGACGTGGGGTACGTCTCGACTTTCGATTCGCCGGTGACCCTCGACACGATCAAAAAAACGGCGGCATTGAAAAACTTGCTGCTCGTCAAACAATCGCGCTTGTCGTGCATGCCGGTCGAAAAAAAGGAATTCGAGCTGATCGTTAAAATGGGAAACCCGTCGTGAATCACTCTGCCGGCCGTTTTTCCGCCTTACCCATCGACTGGTTACCCTTTCGAATCTGCGCCGAAGGCGAGAAACCGCCCTACCCTCGCTCGCTTTCCACTCCTGAAGGCTTGGGCGATCGATTGCGATTCGTTGCCTTCGCCGAAAAACAGGCGATGCACGCCTTCGCCGCCGCGGCTGAAATTTTTTCGGATGCCCCGCCCGAAACGCGCGAGGTCTGGCGCATCCTTTCGCGCGAAGAGCAAAAACACCTGCAATGGCTGCTGAACCGGATGGACGAACTGCGGATCGACGTCACCGAACGCCCTCAAAGTCTGGCGCTGTGGATGTCGTTCGACCGCTGCGAAAATGCCGCCGATTTCGCCCGCTTCATGGCCAATGCCGAAGAGCGCGGACGGATCGCGGGCGATCAGTTTTACGAGACGCTTCTCACCGTCGATCCGATCACCGCGAAAATCTTCGGGCAGATCGCGCTCGAGGAGCGCGAGCACATCCAACTCGCCGAGAAGGCGATGCAGTTATTGGGCTGAGTTATTTTCCGGAACTGCCGAACCCGCCGGCACCCCGGTCGGTGTCGCTTAAGCTTTGCGCTTCTTCCGTCTGCGGAGTCGCGATCGACTGAATCAAAAGTTGCGCGATCCGCTCGCCCGAACGAATGATTTGATCTTCCTTCGAAAGATTCCAAAGGATCACGCCGATTTCGCCGCGATAACCCGAATCGATCACGCCGCCCAGGGTTTTGATCCCGCGCTTGCCCATCGACGAACGGTCCCAGACCAACCCGACGTAGCCGGGTTCGATGGCGACGGCGAGGCCGGTCTTAAAAACACGTCCTTCGCCGGGCTTCAGCACTCCTTCTTCGACCGTGGTCAAATCGAGCCCCGCATCGTGCGCATACGCGCGGGTCGGAACTTGGGCCTGAGGGTGTAGTTTTTGAATCGGAAGCGTTTTCATGGGGTTGAGACTAGCACAGGCTTCGGAGGGTGCCTGACTCCTTTTTGATGCCCACCGCGTCAAAACTCAATTTTTCTACAATCCTCTATTTTTCAACATCTTAACGCACCGCGATTTTTGAGATTATCGCACCTTGTCGTAGTCCTTCTATTTTTCATCCGAATCTTGCTATGGTCCGGCGCATGCAAAACTCATTCATCCGCTTCTCGTGTGCGATCGTTCTGATTTTCGGTTCGCTTTCAAGCGTCTTGGCTTCGGCCGATACCTGGGACCACGATAATGATCCCCGAAACTTCGACCTTCATTACAATTATTTTTTCAGCCCGACGCCCGAGAAGGACGCGTACGCGCTCCCGCTCAAGGCGATGCTTCCGATCAAAGACATGCCCTGGTCGAGCAGTTATTGGCCGCTCAACAAAGGAAGCATCAACTACGCCTGGAATCGCCCGAATCCGAGCGGCTTCGTGATCAATTCGCGTGACCCTCATACGATGAGCCGCCAGGAACTCGAACAACTTTCGCCCGCACAAAAACTCGACTTGGCGATGGGCCGCGACCATTACGATTTTTCGCGAGACCTGATCTCGAACGCCGATTGGATGAGGAAGCAAGACCCCGTGATGGGCATCTGCGACGGCTGGTCGGGCTCATCGATCGAATTCGAAGAACCGAAGCCTTACGATTTCAAACGCGCCGATGGCTTGGTCGTTCCGTTCGGATCGTCGGACATCAAAGCGCTGATGTCGTACGACGTTTCGATCAATCAGCCGATGGGTTCTCTCGCCGCGGTTTTCGTCGGCAGCTACTGTCGCGGAAAACTCGGGATGAAGCTGAATACCGGCAACTGCAAGGACCTCAACCCGGGCGCCTTCCACGTCGTGCTTGCCAACCAGATCGCACGAATGCACCAGTCGTTCGTCGCCGACATCGATCCGGGGCATGAGACTTGGAACCAGCCGGTTTTGGGTTACGAATTTCAGGTCGTCGGCACCGCCAAGCCGTCGTCCGATGAAGCGGCGAAGGCATATCTCATTCACGCCAAGATGATCTATGCCGAGGACGACCCTGAAGATCCGGCTCAGAAGTCGAAAGTCTTCAACTGGAATCCGACCCTCGGAACGGCGAACTCGACGAGCACTACGCTCGAATTGGATTACGTCCTCGACCTCGATTCGGCGAACCGGATTATCGGCGGCGAATGGGCGAAGAGTTCACGGTATACCCACCCCGATCTTTTTTGGAAGCCGACCCGCTCGATCCAATTCACCGACGGGTTTAAGATCCTCGATCAAATGACGGTTCGGCGCTGAAACGATCGCTCGAATAAAAGACAACCTCAAAATGCGAGGGTGTCTCATTTTACACATTTTTCATTGAGCGGGGTTGCCTTATCCTGTCTTTAGCTCATGAAACGTTCACTTGCCTTTGTCGGAATTCTCTCGTTTTGCCTGTCGGGGTGCCTCAATACCGGATTTTCGTCGGATGCCGATGCGAGTTGGAGAGCTTTGCTGGGAATCACCTCGCCGGAATCGACACCCGTTCCGACTGCGACTCCGTCCAAGGACATGGGCGCAGGGCAGCCCACGCCCGCTCCGACCGTGACTCCGCACCCGACCAGCACACCCCGTCCGACGAGCACCCCGGTACCCACTCCGATTCCGACACCGTACCCGATCGGTACCGCTCCGACGCCGATCCCCGGGCAAATTCACGGTCTGGCGCCGACTTCCATGGTTCCGGGCAAGCTCCAGGTCTGGACTCGCAACGCTCCGAACGTCTGGCCTTCGTTCAACAATTACGACACGGTCGTCTTTCTTCCCGCCGATTACGGAAAAGATAAAAACAAGCGTTATCCGCTGGTGGTTTCGCTGTTCGGAATCGGCGGAAGCACGTTGACCCTGGATCACCGCTCTCCCGGCGGCAATCACGAAGGGTTCATCAAACAAGTGTGGGACGGCAGAGCGCTTCAGAAAACCTATCCCGCGATCGTCGTCGCCCCCGACGTTCATGCGGTCAATCAAAGCGGACAAGTCTGGCCGAATGCCACGATGGTGGCGAAACTCATTATCGATACGATTCGTTACTACGCCGTCGATCCGAACCGGGTCGTCGTCACCGGGCTTTCGGCAGGAGGCTCAGGAACGGACGCGATGATGATGCAATATCCGAACCTGCTCGCGGGTGCGGCGGTGGTGGCGTATTTTCCGCCGAACAACAACACCATGACGGCGAAAAATACCTGCCCGCTCGTTCACATTCCGATCTGGGCGGCTGGAAACGGCAACGATGGAACGTTCAGCTATTACAACTGGACGCACCAATTTTTGCCGACGATCTCGAAGTGTCCCGGGTATCAGGAAAAGAATCTGCAGATTGAAATCATTCACCAGACCGGCGGCCACGGCGGATGGGACGATTTCTATTCGCGGTCGGACGTCCAGACCTGGCTGCGGTCGCAGGTCAAAAAATAGTTTTACCCGCGCAATTCGTTCAAAATCGCCGTCACCACTTCACGCTGCGGAAACGAATTCTGCTGCCCGGTCGCGAGATTCTTCACTAAGACCTCGCCGCGCGCGAATTCGTCGTCGCCGAAAAGAACCACGAACTTGGCCTCGTGTTTGTTGGCCAATTTCAACTGATCGCCGAATTTTCCGATATTCAGCGGAGTGATCACGTTCAAGCCGTTTTCGCGAAGCCCGCGCGCGATCGTTTCGGCCGCTGCCCGGTATTCGGGTTTCGGCAGCGTGACCATGATGTCGACTTCGGATTCGAACTTCGGAACGAGCCCGTGCACTTCGAGAAAATTCTGCAAAGAAACGTCGCCCATGCCGAAGCCCACGCCCGAGAGCGCCTCTTTGCCGAAAATCCCCATCAGGTTGTCGTAGCGTCCGCCACCGAACATGGCCCTGCGGTTTTCGGGGCTGATGTCGTAAATCTCGAACACCGTGCCCGTGTAATAATCCAACCCGCGCATGATCGTCGGGTCGAACACGACTTGCTTGCGTTCGCCAGATGCGGCGATTCCCGATTCGTTCAACAAGGTAAAAAGCTTTCTCAGGTGCTCAACACCCTCGCATGGCATCGTCGTCGCCAGCGCCTCTAAGTCCGACGCAAAAAACGCGTTCAACTCGTCGATCTGGTTTTCGGCCACACCGGCTTCGACCAGCATGCCCTTAAACTTGGCCGCATCGATCTTGTCTTTCATGTCGATGATCTTCACCACCCGATGCGCCTGATCGGTCGAGAGTTTCAGTTTTTGCGAAAAGAAAACATCCATCAGTTGGCGATGATTGACCCGCACCTGCATTTTGTCGGCACCGCCGAACGCGCGCATGATCTCGACTGCGACCGTCAGCAGCTCGGCTTCGGCCAGCAAGGGATCACCGCCCAAGACGTCGCAATTCAGTTGCCAGTGCTCGCGCAATCGACCGCGCTGAGGACGCTCGTAGCGCCATAAATTCGGAATACTAAACAGACGCACCGGACGCGGAAGTACCTGCACTTTCGCCGCCACCATCCGGGCCAAGGTCGGCGTCATCTCGGGACGCACGGCAAGTTTGCGTTCGCCCTTGTCGACCAGCCAATAAAGTTGCTGATTGACGATCTCTTCGCCGGTCTTCGCGGCGTACAGATCGAAACTCTCCAGCATCGGACCGCCGTACTCGAGATAACCGAACGAGCGCACGGTCTTGGCCAGAACGCCGAACATCCAGTTCCGAAGCTGCATGTCTTTCGGGTAAAAATCGCGGGTTCCCTTGTAGGGCTCGACTGAAAGTGCCATAATTTTGAAAAATACCATGATTCCTTACGTTCTGAAACTGATTACCCCTCCCCTCGCCGAAAAAGAGACTGAAAACGTCATCGCCCGGGTCATGGGCGGGGCATCGGAAGTTTCGGGGCATTCCCAATCCCGCGTCACTGAAAAAGCCCTGCCTTCGGCGGTTTTGCACGAATTTGCGCTCGATTTTTTTTCGCCGACCGAGGCCGAGACCTTTCGGAAGGAGATTTGGAGCGCGATCCTCGCTGGTGCCTGGCCAGCGCCCCGTCCCTTCGCGATTTCATTTTTACCGAAGCCCGTCGCCGAGCGTTCCAAAAAACTAGCCGTGTTCGACATGGACAGCACGATCATCGATCAAGAAGTGATCGACGAACTGGCGCGAGCATTCGACTTAGGAGACCGCGTGGCCGAGATTACCGAAGCGGCGATGCAAGGTCGGATTGATTTTCAAGAGTCGCTGCGTGAGCGCTGTCAGCTTTTGGCGGGAATGCCGTTTACAAAAGCCGCATCGATCATTCCGGGCTTAAGCGTCAGCGCGGGCGGCACCGAGCTGATTCGTTTTTTGAAATCGCAATCGATCCATACCGCAATCGTCAGCGGCGGATTTGAATTCGTGTTGAAGCACTTTCAAACCCTTTTGGGCGTGGACGAGATTCATGCGCATCGGCTGATTCGCGACGATGGCGATGTCTTGACCGGCAAGGTCGAGGAGCCCATCATCGATGCCGAAGGCAAGCGCGCACTCGTAGCCGAGATGAAAAGCCGATTGGGCATCACGCGCGAAGAGACGATCACAATTGGCGACGGCGCGAACGATCTGTTGATGATGAACGAGGCTGGAATGTCGGTCTCGTTTTGTGGAAAGCCGAAGCTTGCGGCGGTGGCAAACACGCTCATTCTTCACCGAAATTTACTTTGGTTAAAAATGCTCTCTTCCGGAGAATCATAAAATGGATGAATCCGACTTTGAAGGCACCTTGGTTTTAGAAAGATTGGCCGAAATCGACAAGATTGACGATTTTTTTATGGCCATCGATTCGGATGACTTCGGCAAAGCCAAATCGCTCATGAAACAAGCTAAGATCGATTCGGATACGATCGCATTGGTTTTGAAGAAAATGAGTGTGGCGGACGGGAAGCATTAATTCTGTCGCTCCGCACTTCGCGCGCGCGAAGTGCAGGTTGTCATTGGTTGCGCGGCGGGCATCAAAAAGGAGTCAGGCACCCGAGAGAAGCTCCCGCGCCCCTTGAACCGGAGTCAACTCCCCCGCCTCGACCTTCTGTCGGATTTCTTGAATCTTGGCCGAACCGACCTTCGCGCAAAAAGCGCTCCACAGTCCTTCGCGCAAAAGCTCGTCCATCCATTGCGTTTGTTGATGCGTACGCTTTTCGATGATCGCTGGGCCGTGGCCACGAAAGTACGTTTCGACATCCGATAAGATTTGATCGAGTCCGGTTTTTTCCAGGGCGCTACACGTCCGAACGGCGGGCACACCGCTACCGCGCAAACCCTCTGCGCCGGGATCGTGACGTAAAATCTGAAGCGCCTGCTGGTAATCATGACGGGCCTTCTGAATGAGCGGGCGGTTGTCGCCGTCGTCTTTGGTGACGACGACCAAATCGACGAGTTCGAGAATGCCGCGCTTGATTCCTTGAAGATCGTCTCCAGAACCGGGTTGAAGCAGCATCATGAAGAAATCACTCATTCCCGCAACCGCGACCTCGGATTGGCCCACGCCCACGGTTTCGATCAACACGTATTCAAAACCGAAGGCCTCGCACAACAGCATCGCCTCGCGCGTGCGGCGGGCCACACCGCCCAAGGTTTCACCGCTCGGGCTGGGCCGAATGAACGCACGCGGATCGGTCGAAAGCTCGGTCATCCGGGTCTTGTCGCCCATGATGCTTCCGCCGCTCACTTTGCTGGTCGGATCGACGGCCAATACCGCGACCGAATGGTCTTGCTCAGTCAGCATCTTGCCGAAGCTTTCAATAAAGGTCGACTTGCCGACGCCGGGAGTCCCCGAGATGCCGATGCGTTTTGATTTTCCGGTTTTCGGAAGAAGCGCCTGCAATAGTTTCTGTGCCAATACTTGGTGCTCGGACTTTTCGCTTTCGATCAGCGTGATCGCGCGCGCCAGAATCGTCCGATCGCCCGACTGAAAACCGTTCAGATAATCGTCGAGCTTCACGCTTCCCCCATCAACTTCCGAAGCAGCTTCAACGCCGCTTCCGCGATCACCGTGCCCGGCCCGAAAATTCCGGCCACACCCATTTTTTCGAGCTTCTCGTAATCCTGCGGCGGGATCACCCCACCGACCGTGACGAGAATGTCTTCGCGGTTGAGTTTTTTCAGCTCGGCCTTCAGCTCAGGCACCAAGGTCAAATGCCCGGCAGCAAGCGAACTCACGCCGATGACATGCACGTCGTTTTCGACTGCCTGGCGGGCCGATTCTTCGGGTGTTTGAAACAAGGGGCCCACGTCGACGTCGAACCCTAAATCGGCAAACGCAGTGGCGATCACCTTCTGGCCTCGATCATGCCCGTCTTGACCCATTTTCGCGATCAAGATGCGCGGCCTGCGGCCTTCGTGCTTCACGAACGCGTCGATTTGTTTTTTCACTTCGGCGATTTCCGAATTCCCTGCCGCGCCTTTTTTCTGTGCTTCTTTCAAGTAGACTCCCTGAATCGTTCGAATCTCGGCCTGATGCCGCCCGAATATTTTTTCCATCGCCTGAGTCATCTCGCCGACCGTGGCCTTCGCGCGCGCGGCCTCGACGGCCAATGCTAAAAGGTTACCCTCGCCCGATCGCGCGGCCTCGGTCATCGCGTTGAGCGCGCGTTCCACTGCCGACGAATCGCGCTCGGTTTTTAAGCGACGAAGCTGCTCGATCTGCGCCTCGCGCACCGCCGTGTTATCGACCTGAAGCACGCTCGGCGTATCGTCTTTTTCGCGACGGTAAAGATTCACTCCGACCACGGGCTGCGCGCCCGAATCGATGCGAGCCTGCGTGCGCGCCGCCGCCTCTTCGATGCGCATCTTCGGGACGCCTCGCGCGATGGCCTTGCTCATACCGCCAAAACTTTCGACTTCCTGAATGTGCGCCCAAGCCTTTTCGGCCAGTTGTTGGGTTAAGGTCTCGACGAAGTAACTTCCGCCCCAGGGGTCGATGACTTCGCAGGTATCGGTCTCGGTCTGAAGCAGGATTTGAGTATTCCGAGCAATTCGAGCGCTGAATTCGCTCGGCAGCGCCAAAGCTTCGTCGAGCGAGTTCGTATGCAACGACTGCGTATGCCCGTGGGTTGCCGCCATCGCTTCGATGCAGGTGCGGGTCACGTTGTTGAATACGTCTTGCGCGGTCAAACTCCAGCCCGAAGTCTGCGAGTGGGTCCGAAGCGCCAATGATTTGTTCGTTTTCGGCTCAAACGTCGACACGATTCGCGTCCATAACAGCCGCGCGGCGCGAAGTTTGGCGACTTCCATAAAATAATTCATCCCGATCGCCCAAAAGAAAGACAGCCTCGGAGCAAACTGATCGACCGCAATGCCGGCCGCAACCCCGGTTCGCAGGTACTCCCATCCGTCGGCCAAGGTGTAAGCGAGTTCAAGATCGGCCGTCGCTCCGGCCTCTTGCATGTGATAACCCGAAATCGAAATCGAATTGAACTTCGGCATGTGCTTCGAAGTGTAACTGAAAATATCGGCGATGATCCGCATGCTCGGGCCCGGCGGAAAAATATAGGTATTGCGAACCATGAATTCTTTCAGAATGTCGTTTTGAATCGTACCCGAAAGCTGTTCAGGTTTCACGCCCTGCTCTTCGGCCGCCACGATGTAAAGCGCCATAATGGGAATCACAGCGCCGTTCATTGTCATCGACACCGACATCCGATCGAGCGGAATACCGTGAAAGAGCACGCGCATGTCGTAAATCGAATCGATCGCGACCCCGGCCATGCCGACGTCGCCCTTCACGCGTGGGTGATCCGAGTCGTATCCTCGGTGGGTCGCCAGATCGAACGCGATCGATAAACCCTTTTGGCCTTTCGCCAGGTTTTCTCGGTAAAAACGGTTACTCGCCTGTGCGGTTGAAAAACCGGCGTACTGACGGATCGTCCACGGCCGCTGCGTGTACATCGACGCATAAGGCCCGCGCAAAAACGGCGGAAGCCCCGGCAAGGTTTGAGTCAGATCGAGCGACGGAATGTCGCCCTCGCGATAAACCGAGCAAAGCTCGATGCCTTCGGGTTGGTCCATCAACTTTTCAGAGAATGTGGGAGCGTGCGAAAGCCGCTTCCACTCAATGGCTGAGAAATCGACCTTCTTCATGAGCGCGCCTCCATCTTCGAAACCAGCGCGCTCAATACGGCATGGAGATCTTGCCCGGCGAATATTGGCTGGAGGCCATCGGCAAACTCCGCGGCATCGACCTTCCCTGCGATAAAACGAGCGAACGCTTTTTCACTGGCGTCTTTCCACTTCGAGCAAAGCTCGGGGTAATCGGTATCCTTCGCACACCATACGCGAATTTCAGAAGCGACGTCGCCCTTCGAAACCCAGGCCGAAAATGCGGCGTCGTCTTGAATCGAATGGCCGGGCTCCAAAACAGTCAGCCCCAGCGTTTCGAAATAGTTTTGCGTAAAATTAAGCCGCCCGTTCAAAGCGGCGTAATCGCCCCAAAAGAGGACTCGCACCGCAGGCATCTGCGATGGTTTTAGCCGCTCGACTCGAAGACGCAAAAGTTCGAACTCACGGGCCAAACGAAAATCGGTCGATTTCAGCTCGCCTTGGATCCCAAGCCGCTCTTTAACGTTCGGGTACTCGTTCACTCCGCTCAAAATCAAACGACGATGATGAAACTGCCGAAGCCGCTCGGCCCGGACGGACGACACGTCCTTTTTGAAAAACTCGTCTTGCTCGGATTCGGGGCGATTCACCCACTGACGCATCAACGCCCAACTTTCGCGCGCGTAATGCTCGGTCATGGCCTCCAGATGAAACGATCCGGCCGCGGCGTCTTGAACCATGCCAAGCAGGCTCTCTAAACTGAGCACGTGAATGGTATTGCGGGCAAGCCTTCGCGAGCGCTCCTGATGTTCGTCAAAAATCGCGGCATTGGCGCGGGGGTCGACTTCGGTTTCAAACGGCGCAAGGTAGCCCAAGCTTTGAATCGCATCCGCCCCGCCGACCAAGGCGGCCGATACGGCGATGGAATTGCGAAGCAGGTTATTGTAACGATCGTAAAGCGTCCAATCACGGCGATTGACGATCGAAACGATTTTCACGCGAACGTCGCGCTTCAACTCCGAAAAAACATTTGCAGCGATTTCGCGAACGGCCCGGATCTTGGCGATGGACTGAAAAAAATGGTGGTCGACCGAAAGCGCAAGCGTCAGTTCGCCGGACGATGGATGATGATGTGCCCATTCGATCAGTCGCAGAGTCAGACGCGCGACCTCTTGTAGGTGGGTGCCGCCTTGGGTAGCAACCTCAAGCGCCGAAAGGGGCGCCTCGGCTCCGTTCAGGACGACGACCTCGATGTCGGCCGAATCGGGATGAGTGGCAAAGAGGATTCGAGCCCGAGCCACCGTCGCGGCGTCCACACCGGCGGCAAAGAAAAAAAGTCGAACGCCATTGGCAAGGTCGTCGTTCAACGCCGCTTCGAGTTTCGGACCGGCAAGAAAATCAGAAGAAAAATAAGTTTGAGACGCCTTCTTCCACGGAGTTGTATTCGGAATCACCACTCCTTGGGCTTGCCCGGAGAGGCTCAAAATCGCGAACTGGCCTTCGATGCTTTTGGAAAAAAGCTTCTGGCTCACATCCGACAACTTCAGCTCAGTTTCGAGGGCTTTTTTCCAGGCATCCATCCTTTCCAGCTAATCGCGTCCGACCAAAATTGTCAATCGGCGGCATTGTCAATCCGCCGGGGTTTTGCTCTAATAAGGGGGAATGAATCCTTCACCTTCCGAATATCAGCGTAACGTCGCCCTCGATCTCGTTTTGACCCTTTTGCTTTGCGGTCTTTGGAACATGGTCGTGCAAAGCAGCCATTGCAAGGCGATGAATTACCTGCTCAAGCAAGAGAAGTACAGCTTTTGGAAAATGTACATTTTCACTCTCTTGACCTGTGGGATTTACTTCATCTATCACGAATACCGAAAAGCTTCCGATTTGGCGAGCCTGACCCATTCGGACGACTCGTCGGATGTCGTCCTGGCCGTCTTGCTGTCGATCTTGGGATTGAATTTCATTTACGACGCGATTTTTCAGACCAAGATCAACGAAGTTTTGCGAGCTCAGGATTCGATTCCGCCCGTTTAAACGTGTCCGGCTCGACACGCTTTTCTTGAGAAATTCAACTCAACATCAAAGTTGACATTGCGCATCCTTTTTTAAACCTTTAAAATATAAAAAAGGGGTCGGGGGTATGCTGTCCGAAAATTCAAACCAGAAATCAAAATCGTTGTGGTGGCTGATTCTGCCGCTCTTCTTGACCGTTTCTTGCGATTACCAAATTGAGGTTCATCAAAAGCGGGCGTTCTCCGGTACCACGCCGACTCCATCGGCGACACCGTCCCCGACTGCGACGCCTTCTCCGACCGCTACCCCGTCCCCCACGCCGACGCCAACTCCTACGCCGACGCCAACTCCTACGCCGACGCCGACTCCGTATACGCAAATGTTCCACAGCACGCCTTTTCAGCAAACGAGCGGTTATTTTAGCGGTAACTGTATTACCATCGACCCTTCAGACGGCTCACGGTATGTCGCGAGCATGCTCCAGTCAGGCACAATTACGCTTGGCTCAAGTACCTATGATTCAAGCACGACCAGTTACGGGGTCGTTCTGACCAAACAAAATCGCGCCGGAACCGTGCTTTGGTCGAAATTCATCGATGGCGACGGGGACGACATGTTGATGCCCGGAGTATCATCGTGCCTCGCCATCGCCGACGGCCAATTGTTTCTGGTCATGCTGAGCTATTCTTCTTCTTTAACGGTCGACACCGTGACCGAGTCAAAGATCGGTACCTTGGATTCGTACCTCTATGGTTTCGACACGGATGACGGCGACCTGACTTACCATCGGCATTTCGGCAAATCGGGATCGGTCTCCCAAGTCCTTTCGATCAGCAGCTCCGGAAATACCGTCTATTGGTCCGGACTTCTGCAGGATGATAGTCTACCCGGGTCCAGCGCGAGCTGTTCGCTGGGATGTGCATCTTACGGCGCAATTGATGCCAGCACGGGTACTGACCTTTGGAGTTATCGCTGGGGAGGCGGCTCGTCCGCCGCTTATGCAATCACCGCCGGCCAAAATCAGGATCTCTATTTGTCGGGTATTTATCAATCGACCGGCGTCGACATCGGAACCGGCAGCACTTTCGATTCACCCACTCTGGCCAGCTCCTTCTTGGAAAAGGTCTCGATCGTGGACGGCTCGCCCGTCTGGATTCGAAAAGTCACGGGAACGACGGACCTGACGGAGTCCACCTCCGTTCGAGCCGACGACAACGGAAATGTCTATTTTTCAATGCTGACCGACGAACCTTCGCTCGATTTTGAAGGCAGCGGAAGTTCGCACACGGTGACTTCGGACGGAGGCGTGATCGCGAGCTACGACTCGGACGGAAACTTCCGCTGGGTGACCGACCCTCCTCGGAGCTACATCCCGATCCAGATCGCTTACGATTCGAAATATCAAAAACTCTTACTTGCGGATTATTCGGCGAATTCGACCAGCATGCCGTTCATGCACGAGCTGGATCCCGCTGACGGAACCGTCTTGAGCAGCACCGAAGCCGTTCCCGTCAGCGTGGGCTCAGGCGCACTTCAAGGAACGGGAATCGCCCTCGATCCGAGTAATTCCAGTTTCGTGATCTCGGCGGTATTTACCGGTTCCATTGAAATCAACGGAACCACTTACACGACCTCCGCGGGCAACCAAACCGTTCTTTTCGAATGGAAATAGGCGGTTTATGGGGGCTCTGACGTCATTTAAAAACCTGAAGCATTCGAGCTGGATCTTGATTCCGACACTGCTTCTGATCACGTCCTGCGATTACCAGCTGGAGGTCCATCAAAAGCGGAACGTCACCGAGGCTACTCCGACTCCGACGGCGACGCCGTCTCCGACCGCAACACCATCTCCTACCGCTACACCGACGCCAGTGCCGACCGCAACTCCGTACACGCAAATGTTTATGAGCGCGCCTTTTCAGCAAACGAGCGGTTATTTTACCGGCGCTTGTATTACGATCGACCCCTCGGACGGCTCTCGATATGTTGCGAGCACGCTCCAATCGACCAGCATCACCATCGGTTCAAATACTTATGATTCGAGCTCAACAGGTTATGGAATCGTTCTGACCAAACAAAACCGGGCCGGAACCGTGCTTTGGTCGAAATTCATCGACGGAGATGGCGACGAAATGCCGCTAACCGGTGCTTCATCGTGTTTGGCCATTGCCGACGGAAAGCTTTTCCTCGCCATGACGAGCGATACTCCATCGTTCACAGTCGACTCCTTTTCGGATGCGCTGATCGGTAGCACCGATTCTTACCTGTTCGGATTCAATACCACCGACGGCAGCCTCGCTTACCACCGACATTTCGGCAATGCTGGCTACCTCTCTCAGATCTTCTCCGTGATGAGTTCCGGACATATTATTTATTGGAGTGGTTTGCTTCACGACGACAGCCTACCAGGACCGAGCGCAGACTGTTCCGGGGGATGTGCATCTTACGGCGCCATCGACGCCAGCACCGGAGACGATCTTTGGGACCGTCGCTGGGGGGGCGGGATTTCCGGGGCTGTCGGAATCGCCGCGGGAACGAATGACGATCTCTATCTCACCGGCGTTTATGAATTGACCGGTATCGATATCGGTACGGGCAGTACCTTCGACACACTCGGTTCGGCGAACGGCTTTTTGGAAAAAGTCTCCGCCGTGGATGGATCTCCGATCTGGATTCGAAAAGTTACGGGAACGACCAGCATTACGGAGTCGTTGGCCGTTCAAACCGACGAAAACGACCATATTTATTTTTCTATAATGACCTACGAGTCCTCTCTTGATTTCGAAGGAAGCGGAAGCTCTCACACCGTGACTTCGGGCGGAGGCGTGATCGCGAGCTACGACTCGGACGGAAACTTTCGTTGGGTCACTGACCCACCTCACAGCTATATGCCGCTCCAGCTCGCTTATGACTCTCAATACGATAAACTTTTTGTCGCAGATTGGTCGAATGATTCGACTGACATTTCATTCATGCACGAGCTCGATCCAGATGGTGGGACCGTCGTGAACAGTACCGAAGGCACTCCCACCAGCCCAGGCTCGGGCGCAATTCAAGCGACAAGCATCGCCCTCGACCCCAATAACTCCAGTTTCGTTGTCTTGGCCGTATTTATAGGATCCATTCAAATCAACGGCACGACCTACACCACCTCCACGGACAACCAAACCGTATTTTTCGAATGGAAATAGCGCTCTTTAAATAAAAAAGGCCGCAGGTTGGCTAAAACCTGCGGCCTTCCTTTGGAGGAACATCAAGAACTATTTTTTCTTAATGTTCTTATATTTGTTCATGAATTTCTCGACTCGGCCCGTGGTATCCACGCGGCGGTCTTGGCCGGTGTAGAACGGGTGCGATTTCGAAGAAATCTCGACCTTGGCCAACGGATACTCTTTTCCGTCTTCCCAGGTGATGGTTTCTTTCGTTTGAATCGTCGAGCGGGTCAGAAAAGTGAAGCCGCTGGAAAGATCTTTGAATACGACCGGACGATAAGCAGGATGAATGGATTCTTGCATGAGTTTTTTCTCCTTATTTCTTCGCCGTTATTTTTTCGAGTGGCTCGGCATTTTCGTTTCGGTGAACAAAACGTGTTTGCGAGCGACGGGATCGTATTTTTTCAGCTGAATCTTGTCCGTCTGTTTTTGTTTGTTCTTGGTCGTATAATAGCTGTATCCGGTTTTCGCCGTCGAAATCAGGCGTACTTTTTCGCGCATATTTGCCTCTGAATGGTGAACCTCGGACTCGCAGTCTTACGACCGATCGCCCTCATCGAACTGCTCTTACACAGATTCTTCGCAGGTCAGTTAATCTCAATTTTGGGTTTACACCGCAGTTCTAGGAATTTAGGCCAATTTCGGAAAAATTACAAGAAAGAGAATATCAGTCGGATGTCTTCGTCGTCGAAGCGAATTCCGGCGCCGTAAAAGGCCGAATATTGGCCATCCACCTTCCGGAAGCCCTCCATCCCACCTTGAAGAAAGAAAATCGAAATCGGCTGATAAAACAAATAGATCCGACCATCTGGGCGCGCCGTCCAACGACCACCCGACGTATCTGCTCGGAAATAGAGATCACTAACCAGACGCAGCATCTCCAGGTCATCGCCCCAACCCAAATTCAGGCCAAGCGTCGCTGCACCGTCATTGTGCAGGATCCCAACGGCAAGGTCGACCCGGGGGTGCAGACGCTTTCCGATCATGGCGGTAAAGACGTATCCGCCTTGATTGACCTGCGTGGTTTGCACGGTATTGCTGGCGCCGTTCGAAACCGTGGTCGTCGTCACTTGACTGATGCTTCCGCGAACATCCGAGGCAACACCCAGAAGATAAAAACGATCAGGTCGCGGCCAAATCTCGACCTGGAAGGCTGCCCGGGTTCCTTGAAAGGCCGTCAGCTGGTTAATTCCCAGCGAAACGTTCAAGCGCATGTCGCTTGCCCGATTCAACAGATGATTCACATTGATCAAGGCCTGCTTCAACTCCTCGGCATAAACCGGATCGTTGAGCAACATCCCCAGCGAGCCCTGACCTTGATTGATACGAGTCGCTTGATCGCGAAGCTGTTCGATCGCATCTTCGAGCTTGATCAACGACCGTTGCGCGGTCGCGGTCAGCCCGCCTTGCGGCGAGAACGCCTTCGACGCGTCTTCGAGCGTGCGATTCAATTGCTTGATCGTTCCCCGGATTTCTTCGGGGTTGATCGCGCTGTTGATGTTCGTGGTCATGTCGCGAACCTCTTTCATGAGGCCGTTCACCTGGGTCATGACCTGTTGCATGTCGGCCGACTTTTCAGCGACCGGAATCTCCTTTTCGCTTTCTTTCGCTAAAGCGTCTTGGGTTCCGAACATGAAATTCAAAATTTGCGTCGAAAGCGCCGATTGAACGGGGAATCCGACTTGCGGCTTGACCGAACTCGGGTTGCGTTGCGATTCGGAAGACTTCGAATTCGGCGTCGGCGTGCCCGGACTCACTCCCGACGGGTCCTCCATGTTGTGCGTTCCGGTGTATTTCACCGGTTTCAGCTCAAGAAAGCGATCTCCCAAAAATCCTTCGCTGCGCACGTAAGCCTTCGTATCCGGCTGCACTTCGACCGGAGCGGTGATGCAGATTTTCAGTTTCACGCCTTCGCTCACGAGGCCGATTTCGGAGATGTAACCAATTTCAAGGCCGAGCGATTTGACAGGCGATTTCGTTTTCAGACCGGTCGCGTCTTCGACCGTGACTTGAACGGCTTCGCACGGGCGCCACCAGAACGGACGGTTATTGATGTAAACCGTAAGAATTCCGATAAAAACCAGGCCAAACACCACGAAAATTCCGACTTTCAGTTTGGTAGAGGTGCTGGCTTCATTGGGGTTACTCATGATGTTTCCTTCTTAATGGACGATCAACCGCGCTGCGCGAATGGGTAAAACCATAGTCCAGAAATAATCTAAAAGCAAAATCGTTAAGCAGGTGGCCACGACCGTAGAACGCGTTGCAAAACCCACGGCCCGTGCGCCTCCTTTCGCCCGAAATCCGAAGAAGCATCCTAAGATGGTCAATGCCATTCCGAACGAAATCCCCTTGCACAAACAATGCAGCAAGTCAGCGAGATCGACCCATTGCCGGAACGCCTTCCAGAAAATCGGAACGCTTAAATCTAAAACTCCGCATGCGATCATCGCGGCCGCGATCGTCGCAACTCCGCCGAACAAAAAGGCCAGAATCGGCATCATCGTCGCGCCCGCCAAAACGCGCGGGACGACTAAGTACTCGTACGGATCGACTCCCATCACTTCGAGCGCGTCGATCTGCTCAGAGACTTGCATGCTGGCGATCTCGGCGCTGATCGCGGCCCCCGAACGGCCCGTGACCATGATCGCGCCGATCACCGGTGCCATTTCACGAAAAATCGCGACACCGACGGTTCCGCCCACCAACGCCTGGGCGCCGAACAGCGCAAAAGAAATATAAAGCTGATAGCCCAACACCGCACCCATGAAAATGGCCGCGACCGTAAGGATCCCCAAGCTCGTCACGCCGATGAATTCGCATTGATGAAAAAAGATGCCGAAACGCTTAAAAAACCGCGGAGAAGCCTGAAAACTTCGGATCATGAACAAAAACAATTCACCCAGCCACTCGACGCCGACGAACACGGGACTTAGCAATGAATTCGAAGAGTTCACAATACGTTCATTATGGTCGATTCTTTCGCCAATGAGAAGCGAAAACAGCCGGAATGATTAAAACTGCGGCCGTCACGCAAGCGATTTCGCCGATCACCGCCACTTTTCCGAAACTCACAAAAGCCTGATTGCCGGCGATCAGCAACGAACCCCAGCCGATGATCGTCGTCAAGCTTGCCAGCACGACGGCGCCACCCGTGTGATAAACGGCGCGGATCATCCCGTGCGCGCGGTCCATGTGTCCGCCTTCGCCGGTATTCCGCTCCCGTTCTTCGCGATACCGCTGAAATACGTTCACCGCGTAATCGACGCCGATGCCGAAGGTAATCGGAAACGCGATGAAGTTCAAAAAATTGATTTTCAAATGCGTCCACACCAAAATCGCCATCAACCAAAGCACGCCGAGCACGAGGGAGGCCAGGACCATCGCCGAAACCTGAAGATTCCGAAACAGCAACACCGTGAGCAGCGCCACCGCAAGGCCGGAGACGAGGGTCGCCATCGGGCCTTCTTTTAAGATCGCAGCCAGCATATCGGCCGACACCGGAAGACGGCCCGCGACCGGAACGCCCTTCGCCACCGAATCGACCGCTTCGCGAATGCCCTTCACGAATCGCAGCAGTGAATCGCCTTGGTGGATCTCGTCGGTCAACGGCGGCTCAACCAAAACCAGATTGCCGACGCGTCCGTCTTTTTCGCGAAACCGATCGAGCAGTTTCGTCGGCAGGTCCATCATCGTAAAGGGCTTCAGCGTTTCGGGCGAGATAAACTCTTTTACCCGTTTCTTCTCGGCATCGCTCAGTCGCCATAGAATCTGAGGCGGCAAAGCCTGTTCGATTTCGCGCAGGACTTCGATCTTCGATTTCTGATCGGGCGGTACGAAGTCCTGTACCCGCATCACGCTTGCGATCATGGAATGCGGATCACTCTCTTTCAGCTGCTTCAATCGATCGGCGATTTGCTTCGATTGGGATTCGTCGTGCGCCAAAACCGCGATCGGCGAACTGTAGCGCTTCAGAATCTCGTCGATGTACCGGGTCAGGTAGCCCGATCCTTCGGTCATCGAGCGCTTGTCGCGAAGCTTCGTCAGATCCGACTCGATGATGCTTCGATCGAGGTGCGCGACTTCGTGGACGGCGAAGATCGTGAGCAAAACCCCCGCAATCGCCACGGGCTTCGACCAATGCGTGAGCAAAAATTTCAGCCCCGCCGCCCAAAGCGATCGCGACTCGACCCTTCGCTCGGAACCGACGACCGAAAATTTTCGGTTAAACATCGTCAAAAACGCGGGAAAAAACGTATACGCCGAAACCCAGCACACCAGCATTCCGATCAGGCCGATTACGCCGAATTGACTAAACCCGCGAAAGCTCGTCAGCATGAGCGATCCGTACGAAACCGCCGCGGCCACCGCCGCCGTCAAGGTCGGAAGCCAGGTCTCTTTTAAGGCAATCCCCAAGGCCTCGTCATGTTCGCGGGAGCGGGCGCGGCGCTCTTCGAGATAACGGGCTAGCACCATGATGCCGAAGTTGATGCCATTCCCCATCACGATCGAGCCTAAAAATGCCGAGTTCGCGTTCAGGTATCCCACCGCAAAATACGCAATGCCGAAGGTGATCGTCGTGCCCACCACCAAGTTCACGATCAGGGCCAGGGTTGCCACGAACGCGCGAAAATAGAGGTACAATACGAGCGAAACCAGAATCGTCACGAGCACCGTCGAAAGCGTCAAGTCTTCGAGCAAGGCCGCTTGTTCTTCGATGATGTCTTGCACGTTGCCCGAATAACGAACGCTGAGATCGGGCGCATAGTGAGCGGGATCGACCTTTTGCACGGCCTTCAGCACTTGAGCTTTCAGGCGATGCGCCGTCGCGATCGACTGATCGGGCACGTCCACTAAAATCAACCGTTTGGTTCCGTCAGGCGTGGCGTAAACGCCGCCCGGAAAATGAGAAAACTCTTCGGCGCGCGAAGCGTATTTCTTTTCAAGAGCGTGAAAATCGTACTCCGGTTCGAGCGGCTTGTGATCGATGACCAAATTAATGGGATTGGCGATGAACTTTTCATAGGCGATGCGCTTGCGGATGAAATCGCGGATGTCTTTCAGATCGTCGACCGAGATGAACAACGCTTGGCGTTTTTCAAAAAAGCGCAACTCGTCCGAAATTTTGTACTCGACGCCGGCGCTGATGTCGGTCGGGAGCGACTCCAATTCGCGCGCCAAATCGGCCTGAAATCGCCCGGCGGCCTTGCTGTCCTTCGAAAAAACCAGAATCGCCAGGTTGTCGATCGATCGCAGGCGCGAAGTGACCTGCTTGAGATCGACCACGCTTCGGGAGGTCGTGGGCAGAAGTTCTTCGATATCGGGCTTCAGATTCGCGTAGAGCTTAATGACAAAAATTCCCGATCCGAGGGTGAGCAACACCCCGATCAGGCTGATCGACCGCGCGTATTTGACGAAAAACCGAGACATACAATTGAGTATAAGCCGAAAAACGTGATAAACCATAGGCTATGGCTACCTTAACCAAAATCGCTCCGGCCAACCCCGAGCGCCTCGTCCTCGGCTTCGACACGGGCGAAGAATTCACCTTGTCTTACCTCGATTTGCGCTTCGAATGTCCCTGCGCCAGCTGCGTCGACGAGATTACGGGCAGGCGGACCTTAAAACGCGAAAGCCTGCGCGCTGACGTGCGCCCGCTCAAAATCGAGCCGGTCGGCCGCTACGGCATTCACATCGAATGGAGCGACGGCCATCGCACGGGGATGTATCACTTCGACCGGCTGTATGAGTTGGTGAAGAAGTAATTTCGTCAATACGGATCCGTCTCGAACTCAGAAATTTATCGCACATTGAGACGCCACTTGATCGGCCATCACAGGCGTCTGATACTGAAGAACGGCGGCAATCTTCATACATTTCGAGTAACTCCCTTTGCCTGAAAAGTCGCTGATATGAACCAACGCGAATTTAGATGCCGTTACCGGAGTCCAACGAGAAATGATTTCAATTCCTTTTGCAAACTGCCCGAAAGTAGCGGTTCCTTTTTGCGTTTCGTAACACTTCATTAAGAAGTTAGCGGTATTCACCGGCGTGGAGTCGACGGTACTCTCCGCAGTTTTTACGCAATGACGAAAGCTTGCATGGGCAGAGACACAAAAAAGCAAATTGAACACCATTAATATCCTGATTTTTTTCATTTTCCATTCCTTTTTCTTTTGGCTAGATGGATGCGAGGATAACCCAAAACAGAACATCGGACCTTTGTTATTTATTAAACAATTACTACATAAATAAAGTGGGGACTTAAGCATCTCACAAAAACAGACACGCGTTGACACGGGTTCTTCGAGTGCTGGAGAATGAAAGCGTTTGAAACCGAGGTCTTCGTCTCGACCCGCACTTAATCTCGTGAGTCATGACGTTGAATCTTCCATGAATCGTGACTAATGCCTGCTTCCAACTCGGATCGGCGATGATCTTCGAAAAAGCGTCATCGTACAGATATCGGGAAGGGGCAATCGCATGATCCGGACTCGCCTGCTGGAATATTTGCATCAAAAGTGCATGTTCCATTTCTTTTTGCTGAATGAACTCACGAAGTGTCGCGTGAGGACCGTCGGCTTTCTTTTTCACTGCCGCGTATTGATCGAACAGACCGTCGAGGCTTCCAAGCACGGCGCTTCCAGATCCAACATTCCTGATCTGAATTCGTTTCAGTTTTTCCAGCACTTGAGGGCAGGGCTCCTTCAAAAAGAAAAATCGCACCAAGGCTTCGATCTCGTCCGTCGTCAAAACGGAATCGGCAGAAAGGAAAAAGTTTAAATTCCGAAGCAGCTCATGTACGGATAACGCCTGAATGTCTCGTTTGGACATCCGGTTGATGAGCCTGAGATTCAGTAACAGCGTGTTGAATTCAAAAACAGCGACCGGCGTTTGCCGATCCGCGCTCACCCGATTCGAAAGGGTCGACCCCGGAAGGTCGCGCATCAGCTGAAGCGCGTTCGGCTCGAAGTACGCCTCCGTCAATGCCGCCGATAAACTCTTTGACGAGTGCTCCACCACAAATCGAATGGCCGGAATGTCGACGTAATGGGCGAGGACACGCAGCCCTTGGTCGATGAAACCAGGCGCAGAATCGAGAACAATCCTGCCCATCGAGCTAGGATAAAGAAATGCCTTGGCCTCGCTGACCGTCATTGCCGAGTCGGCAATCGCCGGGTTCGGAAGCAGATCGACCAGCATCGCCTTTCCGCTACGGGTGAGGATCACGTCCCCGCCTCCGCTCGTTCCGACGCCGCCTTGAGCCCAAGCGGAAACCTCAAAACCTAACGTGAGTATCGTCAAAAGGGCTAAACCTAAAACTCGATTCAAAGTCCACATTCGAGCGGGATTTTATAATTTCCGATCAATTTAGTCAACAAGAAATGTGTGTTCAACAAACTTCGTTGAGTCGTCCAAGAAACTCACTCAAAGGAAGTACGGAGGTTTTTCCGGGAGTTTGTAACGCATCTTTCCCGGCATAAACGACGAATTTTCGGATCTTCTTTTTGGTTTTCACAATCGACGAAAATTCGTCCAGATTGTCGTCGAAATCATTTCTGAATTTTTTCTGATATTTCACCTCAATTAAAATCAAATCGGATGAGTTTTCCAGGATAAAATCCACTTCCAAATTTCGATCGTCCCGATAGGTCTTGATTTCGAAATCCGACTTCCGATAATCGAGCATCGCCTTGAGATTTTGAAAAACCAAATGTTCGAACAACGGCCCCTTTTCGGTATCCGTAAAATGGGAATTCAATTTTTTCAAAAGCGCGTTTCTGACTCCGATATCGAAAAAATAAAACTTATCCTTTTGACGGGCTTTTCGGGCGCTCGCCACCCGATCAAAAACCGGAATCCGGTGAATCAAAAGCGTTTCTTCAAGAATGTCGAAATAATTTCGGATGGTGTCTTTATTAATCTCCGAATCGGACGCCAATTTTGCGTAATTGATGAATTGTCCGGAAAGCTCGGCCGAAAGATCGAGAAACCGCGCATACGCCCCCACGTCTTTCACCAATGCTTCGGCTTGGATCTCTTCACGCAGATAGATTTCGGCATAAGACGAAAGAATGCCCGCACCGATCTCCTTTTCGAGATAAATCTCGGGCAACAATCCGACCTTCAGGCTTCGTTCCAGATCAAACTCCAAACCGGAATTCACGATTTCGGCATAAGTCAGCGGATAGAGCTTTTCAAACAATATCCGTCCAGGCAGTAAATTCGCGCGTCCTCGCGACAGTTTTCTTGCCGAAGAACCGCTTAGTAAAAACCGTAAGTTCTTGTCTTCGTCTTGCAACGCTTGAACCGTATTCAGGATGGAAGGAATTCTTTGAATTTCGTCCAGTAGAACGATTTTTCTTGCTCTCTCCGGCAAAGCCCTGGTCTTGAGCGCGAGCAACGACGGATTTTTCAAATGGTCGTGGTAAACGTCTTCATGAGCAAAATTGATGGAAAGATCGGGGCGAAGCGATTGAAGCAAAGTCGATTTTCCGGTCTGGCGCGGCCCTAACAGCAGAACACTTTTTTTCCCCAGAATGGTCTCAATTTTTGACTCTAGAAAACGACGAATCATGTTATCGATTTTCTCAGAAAAAAGATAACGATACTAGCGTTTTTCTAAAATACAAAAAACACTTTTATTTTCAATGCCTTAACATCTTAAAGATCAAACCAATCCAAGTTCAACACCGCCGGAACTTCGGGACGCGACCCCTTCAAAACCTCTTCGGATTTTTCGATCAGTTGCAGGACCAGCTCGCGAACCTGATCGTAATCTTTTCGGGTGAGGCCGAAGACGGCACTGTAATGCAGGTGCCGGCCGGGGATATGCCCCAATCGGCTGACGGCAAAATTTCGAAGATTCGCATGATGCTGGGATAAGGCCGGCGCCCCTTCCGACAGGTGCATCCGGGTTTTACCGATCCGGTATTCTCCCTCGCGTTCGGCTTTTTCGATCAACCCGCGCGAAACGAGAAACTGAAGATACGGCTTCAGCTGGGTCGCATCAAGACCCAGCACCTCGCCCATTCGCTTTTCGCGCCGGTACTCGGGCAAGGCCGCCAGAACGTGCAAAACCGCGTAATTCGCGTGCGAGTAGTAAATCGTTTGATCTTCGAGCGAAACGGACGACTTGACGCCGATGCGGTTTCGGATTTTCTTTCTTTGCGTCAGCTGACGTTGAAGTTCGCCCCTGAGAAAACTTTTCAGCTCCGCCGTTCCGGCCCGCTCGAACTGAACGAGTGTCATCCAGTAGCGCTTCTCCTCTTCCGAGAGCCGCAAGAACACTGCCGCCTTCATCGCCTGTTCGAGCGAAAGCTGCGCCTTTTTCTTCGTCACCAGCGAGACGAACGCGCCTTGGACTCCGAGCGCCTCGGCCAGCGCGGTTCGGCTTCCCCGACCGAAATCCGGGGACGCTAAAACCGTATTCAGATAAAGTGAAAGATCGTCGAAGTCGAAAACACTGACCGAAGGGTCCTTTTTCATACCTCCAAGAGTATCAAACTCCATCGGGATCACCCAAAAAATTCGTTTTCGAGCCCACGTAATGGCCGTCGGGAGTAAACGAATTAAGAAGCGTTCCGACCTTTCCGGCAAAATCGACTTGCCACTCGGTTGCCCGAGCATCGACCTGAACGGGATGGTACAGGTTGATGTTCTGAAGCGTCAGCACGTTTCGAGGACCGGTAAGCGCGCAGTCGTAAGTCAATTCGCGCGAGGTCGCCGAAACGCGGCCGAGATAGACTCGATTTAAAAACACGGCCAACTCGCCGCCTTGAAGCCCATCGAGCTCGAATCGCATCCGACAGGCCTCCGCCAAAGCGATCGAAGCCGATTCGTTGTGTTTCTGTTCATTGTGTATTTGAGAGAGTGGAATCACTTTTTTCAAAAATCGTTTTAAAAAAGCCGAAGGAACCGAATCGCCAAGAAGCCATTGAACCTTGGGGTTCACCTTCGGAATCACAACCTGAACCGAATGCTCGGACGCGAGCGCGGGCAGCCGGTAATAGGCAGCGACCTTTTCGGCGTGGCAGGCATAAACGACCAGAAGCTTGATCTTCGAAGAAAGATTTTGAAAAACCGATTTCGGAATCTGGTTCCAGTTCGAATCGTAAAGCCGTCCGTCGTCGCTGGCGTGCAAAATTAACACGACTGCTTCCGATTCGCCCGACGCTAAAACCGTTCGAATTTGATCGAGAGTCAAAGCTTGAGGCAATAAAACCTTTTTCCCCAACTGATGACGAATGGACGATTGAATGGCCGCGTTTTCGGCATCCCCCGCGGCCTCGCGCTCGGTTTGCAGAAAATCAGCCAATGCTTGATATGCATCGAGGTCAAAACGGCTGTTTCGAAGCGCGGTCTCGCATTGATCTTCGGTTTGCAGCCCCTTCAGTAGCTTCGACAAACTCTTTCGTTCGGATCGAAACGTCTTCGCGGCACGTTCGTAAGCCTGCATCCGGTGGCTTCGTTCTTCATCCGAGATCGCGCCGACCGAGAGGATCGAAACCGTGCCCTGATTTATTTTCTGAACCGGCGAACCGTCAACCGTCACTGGCTTTAAAAAGGAGCCTGGCGCGACTTCGTATCTGAGAAGAAATCCGAACTTTTTGCCGAATGAAATTTTTGACGCCTGTTTCGATCGCTGCTGTTTGGCCGAAGCCCAATCGTGACAAAACGATTGGGCATGGGTGGAAACCGAGAAGAGAGAGAGGACCGAGATCCAAAGTGAGAGAGAGACTTTCATTTCAACTTCCGCCCATGCCCGATCGAATTATTGCAGATCGATGGCCATTTGATTGACTTGCGATTCGAACCCGGTCAAATCGACCGACTGAAGCGTGTTCATGAGTTCGGTTTTCGAGATCGAAACCAGCTTTTTGCCATTTGCATAAGGCATCTTGTCCGCCTTGGCTTTGATCAGCTGGCTGAGCGAATCAAAAACCGCCGAGTTTTCGATGAAAGAATATTTTTCTTGAAGCATGACGCGAATCTGATCTTGAGGAAGCCCGCCGTTTGCATCGAGGGCGACGAGAACGATTCCTGCGACAGTCAGTGGTGAAATTCCGCCATTATCATAATTATCATAAATATCAGGATCTGTCCCCAAGAGTACCAGACCACCCCCTGCCAATACACCAACGCCACCCGCAATCATCATCGCAGAAGAGCCACCGCTCATTGCCAACAACACCACTCCGGCGTTCGCCTTCGGCGCCATCATTCCGCCCGCAGCACTCATTGCCAACAACCCCAACAAACCGTTCTTGAAATACTTCATTTTCGTTTACCTTTCTATTTTCGTTCAACTGGACGAACGGAAAGGTAACTCGAAACCTAAAAACCGACCTTTGGTATTTATTAAATAAACATTATGTATTTTAAGTAGGGACTTAAGCTCCTCCTATTGAGCGGATTCTCGATTTTCCGATTGATTTAGTCTGCAAAAAAACAGGGCTGTTCAACGACAACCCGGCGTGTTACTCACCCCCTCAAGGAGTAATCAATGAAAAAGCATTTGGGTATATCGCTCTTGGGAGTTCTTTTCTTATCCGCGTCTTCTTACGCAGCCGGAGGGACCAGCGTCTATTGCGCTTTTATGAATACCGACACGGCTCAGTCGTCATCCGGATACGCCACCCTTTATACGCTCAGCGGAACGATGTCAGGCGACACCGTCCTGTTATCGATGAAAAAAACCGAGTACGGAATCATTCAGATCAACGGCAAATATCAGCCGGATCTTTCCAATATCCGATTTGAAAATATCGTTGAATTCCATTCACGCAAATTCGAACGCTCACCCAGAAACACCAGCAATGCATGGAAAACGTACACTCCCAAAAGCCCGATCAACGACGGCTTTTATGCGAACGTCGCCGTGACCATCCGTAATTTAGCGTCTGATCCGTCGTACGGAAACAGCCACCTCGCAGTTCTGGCACTCACCACACTGACGGACGATGCTCCCTACCACGAAAAAATAAACGGGACTTGCACCTTCAGTCAGTAATAAACAAGCTTGGGCTTATTTCGTCAAATCGACTTCCGACCAACCCTGCTTCTGGAGCAAGTCCTGAAAACGCTCGGGGTGTTCGCTGAATTTTTTGAAGAGCTTTTTGAATTCGCTGGAATGAGCCTTAGCCGTGACGGTATTCGTTGTAACGAAGCTCTCGGTTTTCTGGGGTGAGATATACAACAACTCTTTACTTTCCAGGTCTTGGTAAGATTTCCCGTTACTCAATGTAGTACTCCCCTCGCTATTTCGGCTTAAGATTATATATTGATTTTCTCGCCCTTGCTGATCGCGCCGGATCAGCACCCATTGAGACAGAGGTTGCGGCGAAGCGACGAAAAGCCGACTCCTCGGTTCCGGCTTGTTCCCACCCCCATCTTCAATTTGGATGCGCCCTTTCTCATGGCCGTTTTCGATGACCTGAAAGAGGTAATGGTAAAGAATCGCGCTTGGGGCATTTGGATGAAACACCACCCGCAACTTCGTTTCTTTGCCGATCACCACGTCTTGATCAAACGCAAAGACGGAAATCGTCGTCATCAAGGAGCCTGCCAAAATCACGAGCTTTAGTCGATTCTTCATGCCTAGAGTGTATCTGACATTTAGATGAACCTCATAAAAAACCCGAACCCAGTCGATGCGTGACCGCATCGGGCCCGACTCTCGCCCTCTCACCCCAAATTCGAATAAAACCGCCGCACCAACGGATCGACGACCAAAACCCGCTCCGAGAACCCTTCCAGGCTCAGATCATTGAGCGAGCGTACGCGCGAAAGCGCGACGTAGGCTTGGCCGTGCTCCCACACGCCCTTGAGGTCGACGTGCACGCGATCGAGCGTCGCCCCCTGCGCCTTGTGGATCGTGCAGGCCCAGGCCAACGACAGCGGATAGTTGGTCGCCGTCGCCACCGGTTCGCCCTCGGCATCGAGCACGCTGAAGGTGGCTTTTTTGAGTTCGATCGTCTTGCCGTTCAAAAGTTCGATCGTGATGCGTTCGTCGCCCGAGTCGCCTAACGACGAACCCGGTAGCTTACGGATGATTCCCTGACTGCCATTGATGAACCGGTACTCGGGGTCGTTCTGCCGAAGCATCACGAGCGCGCCTTCCTTCAGGTACAGCGTCTCGGGAATGGGCGCGTTTCGCTTCAGATCATCCACTTTCTGCGCGTTGCCGATATAGAGGGTCGAATACTCGCGCGCGATTCCATTCAACATCTCAAGCCGCTCGCGGTTCAGGCGTTCGACCTGCATCCTTCGGGCAAACAGCCGCGTGCCTTGAAAATCAAGCGCGACCCTGCGCGTGCGCTCGGCCAACAGCTCGGCGCCGTCGCGACTCAACTCGCCCCACCGAAGTTCGTTCAAAATCTTGTTCCAGTATTCGTCCTGCGAACGCACTACGGTCTTCAAATAAACAGGCTCGAACTCGGTTTCTTTCCACGTCTCGCTTAAAAAGCACCAGGGCTTTTGCGGGATTTCTTCCGCCACCTGCGAGAAAAAATCGGGATCATTGGCCGGATCGCGCGGCTGCGCCTTCACCACTGGCGGCAGCTGCGAAAAATCGCCGACCGCCACCAGACGAAGACCGCCCCAAGGAGCGCTGTTCGCCCGCGCCTTTCGCGCGATTTTTTCGGCCACGCGAAACTCGGCCTCGCCGATCATCGAAATTTCGTCGACCAAAACCGTGTTCGTTTTGCGCAGACGCTGCACGATACCCCGATGCCGAAGCGCGCGTTCGAGCACGACCTCGGGGCCGCCTTCCATGATTCCGAGACCGAAAAAACTGTGGAAGGTGCGACCGCCTAATAAAATCGCGGCGGTGCCGGTCGAAGCCAGCACTGCGACAGCGTTTTTGGGAGTGGTCTCGCCCGACGATTCTGCGGGCGGGTTCTGAATGAACTCGCGAACGACCGTCGACTTGCCCGTGCCCGCTCCGCCCGTAATGAACGCCGGAGTCGGCGATCTGAGCAAAGCGAGCGCGCGGGTTTGATCTTCAGTCCAATTCAAAACGGTCTGGTTCACAACAGAGGATTATACCTCTTCAGCGGCCAAAGTCACGGGAACTTGAGTCTCGTGCTTTTCATGCGCCGACTTGCCGGGCTTCGCATTCCACAGACGCAAGGTCAGAAAAAGCCCGATCGCCGCCACCGGCAGCATCGTCACCGGCCAGGCATGCCAGTTCGCGGGGTCTTTCGCGGCATCGCCGTTCGGCAGGATCATCCCGTAGATCATGGCCTGCGCGCCGGTGCCGAGGTAAACCATTCCGTCGATGATCGCGACCGCGGTGCCGACGTTTTTACGGCCGCCGAAATCCATGCTCGCCGTGCCCGAAAGCATGCCGTGCACGCCGATGATCGCCATCGACATGAAGACCACGAGCCATCCCAAGAACGACGACTGAAGCAAGAAAAGATTCATCACGCCGCCACCGAGCATGATCAGGTACAGAACCGCCGTGACCGGACCGCGACGGGATTGAAACAGCTTGTCCGAGATCGTGCCCGCAAAGACTCCGCCCAAGATTCCGGCGCAGCAAAGCAGCAAGCCCCAGTTCTTCGACACGAACTGATCGGCGATGCCGGTCTGCTTCGAGAAGATGATGTACCACTGCATGATCGCGTTACGAAGAAAGCCGCTGCAAAACTCGACGGCCGCGATCGTCAGGATGATCGGGTTTTTGAACATGCGTTTGGCGATCTGAAGCGAGTTCAAGCGTTCTTGATCGCCCACCACGACCGCTTCGCCCGTGTCGAAATCCTGAAACCCCGCCAGCGACGGGCGATCATAAACGAACAGATAACATAGGATGAAAAACACGATCAGGATGATCGTCGGGACGAAGAAGACGAACGGAAGCGTGAAGGTCTTGGCGATCATCGCGCCCCAATCGAACGCGAAGTAGATCCCGAGCGAGATCAGGATACCGAAAATCCCGCCGAAAGTCCCCCGCTCGCGGACGTGGAACCAGGCCGAGTTCACCTTGACGATGGCCACGGCGCCGAAGCTCTGAAAGTACATGTTGAGCGCGTAAAGGACCGAGAAGGTCAGCACCAGGTGGTTCGTCCACCCGAAATACGTCACAAACCCCATCGCCAGGTTGGCCAATGCGGCCCCGACGGCCGCCATCAAGATCGCGACTCGTCCCCCCAGCCTGTCAGTGAGCGGGCCGTTGATGATGAACGCGAATCCGTAAACCAGGGTTCCGATACTGAAAATCGTTCCGAAATCCGAGTTCGACATCAGACCGCCGAAGGCGTTTTTACTGACCGTCAAATTATAGCGACCCATATAAAGAAAGGCATAGGTCAAACCCAACGGAAGCCAATTCCATAGGCGACGGCGTTTATAGGCCGCTGAATGCCCCAAATCGATTTTTGGCAAACGCGCTAAAACCGCCCAAATCACCAATAATAGAATCAAAATCGGCAGGGCTTGCTTTAAACTCTCTAACAACATTTTCTCTCTCTCCTCTGAAATGCTGGCGTGGCGTTTTTGATTGCGTCAGACCGTATCAACCAGGTCCGGAATCTTCAAGTCAGGAACCGAAAAGAACGAGCGGATTTCAGGCATTTTTACATTGCCGCGGAGCAACTTGAGCGGTATTCTCGGGGGATACAGGATTTGCGAGATTATGACGCTCCCCCTTTTCGTCACCAAACAAAACAAATATATCGCCGGCGCCTTGATGTACGGGCTGAGCTATTACCTGTATTACCTGATCAATCACAATCCGATTTTCAATCCGCAGATGCTGCCTTTGACTTGGATCGATGCTCACACGCCGTTCATTCCGTGGACGGTGATGATCTACATCAGCGAATACATTTTCTTCGCGTTCGTCTACATCCTGCTCGACAGCTACGACGTCATCAACAAGTACCTCTATTCGTACTTCCTGCTTCAGATCGTCGGCTGTTCGGTCTTCCTCGTGTATCCCACGATTTACCCGCGCGATCGTTTTCCGATTCCGGCCGAGACCTCACTCTGGCTTCAAAACACCTGGTCCTGGCTGCGAACGCAGGACGCACCGACGAACTGCCTTCCGAGCCTGCACGTCGCCTCGGTCTATCTTTCGGCCTTCGTTTTTCGCGAAGACGGGCGGAAAAAGTTGTTTTGGACGTTTTTCATCTGGGCAACTCTGATCGCGTTTTCGACGCTGACGACGAAACAGCATTACGTGGCCGACATCCTGACCGGCTTCGGTCTTTCGCTGTTCTTCTACTGGTGGTTCCATCAAGGACAACGCTACGAGCGCGTCTGGCCGCGCGTAAAAGCGGCGGTCATCTCTTCTTCTGATACATCGACGATCCCGACATCCGACGCGCAGACCGAAACTCCTTAACCGCCGCCGTTTTTAAATCGCCAGATTCTTCGCGACCGAGAGCATTTCTTTCGGCAAATTCGATTTTTTGCCCGTGATCTTGCGGAAGGACGTGATCGTCACCTTCGAACCTTGCACCCCGACCATGCCTTCGCGAATGCCGTGCAAAAGCGCATGGACCGAAACGGCCCCGAGAGTCGAGGCCAGCAAACGATCGTGCGCGCTCGGGCTTCCGCCGCGTTGGGTGTGGCCCAAAATCGCAATCTTGGTTTTATAGCCGCGTTTTTCGAGTTCGGTCGCCAGCGGAGTCACACCGCCGAACTGGCAGCCTTCGGCCACGACGATGATGCTGCTGGTTTTACCGCGGCGAACGCCGCGATCGATGCTGGCCGTAATCGCGTCGATCGACGTTTTCACTTCGGGCACGATGATGCTCTCGGCCCCGCCGCCGATTCCGGTATGAAGCGCGATCATCCCCGAGTGGCGGCCCATGACCTCGACCAAAAAAATCCGGTCGTGCGAACTCGCCGTATCGCGAATCTTATCGATGAGCTGAACCCCGGTATTCACCGCCGTATCGAAGCCGATGGTATCGTCGGTGCCGAAAATGTCGTTGTCGATCGTGCCCGGAACACCCAGGACCGGAATCCCCGATTCCTGATGGAGCGCATGCGCCCCGCGGAACGATCCGTCGCCGCCGATCACGACCAAGCCGTCGACGCCGTGACGATTCAGAATCTCGATCGCTTTTTTGCGTCCCGAAGTTCGGTGAAATTCAGGACAACGCGAAGTCTTTAAAACCGTGCCGCCGCGCTGGATGATGTTCGCGACCGACGAAGGCGCCATCGGGTGAATCAGCTCGTCGAGCAGCCCCGCGTATCCGCGCTGAATTCCCATCGCTTCGCAGCCGAGCGCGATCGTGGTCCGAACCACGGCCCGAATGGCCGCGTTCATTCCGGGGGCATCCCCACCGCTCGAAAGAACGGCAATTTTTTGAATCGGTTTCGAGTGACGGGCCATTTTAGAAAATTGAGCTACAAAATCGGGAACTTGAAGCATACCCCTACCTTACGGCGGCGCTCGGGCGCTGTCCAGCATTCTCCGCACTGACCAAAGTCTGATTGGAAGGGTGCGGAGGGTTATGCTAGGATCGCCTCGAACTTAACCCAAAACAAAGGAAAAACGATGATGTCAAAACTGACTTTCGCACTGATTCTTCTGGCCGCAGGCTCGGTCGCCCATGCCGAAACCCTTCATTGTGTCGCGGACGAGCTGACCTACAACATCGAAACCGTCGACGCCCAAGTTCAAACTGACGGGACGCTTTTGGTCAATACGATGGCTGACAGCAAAATGCTTCCGAGCATCATCGTCAAAGGCACGCTCGACCGCTTCGAAGTGATGGCGCCTCAGCCGAAAGGCAACGCGGGAACTTTCGGGATCAATCATGTTTTCGTCGTGAATACCGGCAACCGCTACGTGTTCGAAACCGACACTTACTGCAACCCAGTCTATCAGGAAGAGCAATGCATCGACCCCGATCAAGTCATCGGCAAGAGCATCGACACTTCGGTTTACTGCGAAAAGAAATAACTAACCCGAGATTTCGTCCGGCAAGCGGAAATCCGAACGGGGGGAAAGGCTCACCTGATGAACCTTGGGCCCCGGCGGCAAAGTCGAGCGTTTGAATTGCTGGCTGAAAAACCGCTTGAAGAAAATCTCGATCGTCCGCTCGATTTGTTCATTCAATTCGCGCTGGTCGGCGAAAGCAACGCCGGCCAGCGCTTTTATTTTTTCTTTCGAAAACCCGTGATTGAGAAAATGGTACAAAAAGAAATCGTGGAGATCGTAACTGCCGATCACCTCTTCGGTCTCTTGCGCGATCTCGCCGTTGTCGGACGGCGGCAACAGCTCGGGCGAAATCGGAAGTTCCAAAATGTGCGTTAGAGTCGTTCTTAAAATCCGAGTGGCCGCGATGTCGGCCCAATAGCCCACCAAACCTTTGACCACCGTTTTCGGAATTCCGGTATTCACCGCATAATGCGCCATCTGGTCGGCATTGAAGGTACACCACCCCAACGCGAGTTCCGAAAGATCGCCCGTTCCGACGACCATTCCTTGATGTTCGTTCCCCAGGTTGAACAAAATCTGAGTCCGCTCGCGCGCTTGCGCGTTTTCGTAAACGACGCTTCGGTCCGACTCGTCTTTTCCGAGATCCTTCAAATGCTGCTCGACCGCAGCCCCGATCGGAACCTCACGGATGCGATCCACGCCCGCTTCTTTGAGCAGCGTCTGCGAAATCTGAAGCGTTTTTTCGGAAGTCCCGGGCCCCGGCATCGTGACTCCGATCACCTGTAAACTTTCGCCGGAAGGGAGCTTGCCGTACAAAGCCTTCGTGCGAAGCGCGATGTAGAGCGCGAGCGTCGAATCGAGACCGCCCGAGACGCCGACGATCAGGCTTTTCGAACGGGCGCTTTGCGCGCGTCTGAGCAAACCATGGGCCTGAATCGCGATCACGTCTTCGAAGTCGGGGATCTCGGCCAAAAACGGATACGGCTCGACTTTGCGTTGCAGTTCTTCGAGCGTACCCTGCGGATCGCCTGCGTGCGGATAAGCGAACGCATGCACGATGACCGACGACGGTTTCGACGCCAACTCTTCGACTTCTTCTAAAAAACAAATATCTTTCGTGCGTGAATTGAGGATGCGCTCGAAATCGAAATCGACCGTGAGCGCGGGCTTGCCCACGAAAAACGGCTCGATCTCGCCCAACAAGTCGCCCAACTCGGTCGCGAACGAGTGGCCGGAAAAAACCGTGTCTTTGCTCGACTCGTACATCCCGGCGCTGACGTAAAGGTACGCGCAGCGAAGCTTTTGCGAGTGAACTTCGACCATTTTTTTACGATACCGGGCCTTGCCCACCGTTTCGTTGCTGGCTGAAAGGTTCAGGATGAGATTCGCCCCTTTGAGCGCCAGCAAATTGGAGGGTTCATTCGGCGTCCAGAGGTCTTGGCAAACTTCGATGCCGACTCGGATCGGGCCTGCGGCGAAGATTTGATGCGGTGAAACCCAAAATTCGCCCAGCAGCGGATGCCGGATCTGCTCGTGCACCTTGCGGCCGCTCACGAACCAGCGGCGTTCGTAAAACTCGCCCATGTTCGGAAGCGCGACCTTCGGCACGACACCGAGCACGCGGCCCTGATGAATGGCCCAAGCTCCGTTAAAAAGCCTTCCGTCGACCAGACGCAACGGGGCACCCACGACCCAAAGGCTCGGCATGCCTTTCGATGCCTCTATGATTTTTTGGAGCGCTTGCTCGGACTCGGCAATCAGTGTTTCGGAGTGAAAAAGGTCTTCGCAAGTATAACCCGTCAACGCAAGTTCGGGGGTGACGATGACCGCTGAACCTTCGGACGAGAGTTTTTGAAATTGAGGGATGAGCTGATCGGCATTCCACAGCGGCTGGCCGAGTTTCAGGGTCGGGGTCAGTGCGCTCGGAATGATCGCGCTGATGCGCGAATAACCAAATTCAGCCCAATTCATTCGGGTGCTCTAAGTATTTTCTACCGGCGTGTTCTCCGCCGGCGCTTCACTTGCGGAGGCTTCGGCAGCCGGTGCTTCAGCTACGGGTGCTTCAGCTACGGGTGCTTCAGCTACGGGTGCTTCAACTACAGATGCTTCCGGGCCTGCTTCCGCTTTTTCTTCCGACTTCGCTTCGGCTTCTTGTTTCGGGGTCGCCAGTTGGACGGTGAGCGCGCGCTCGTTCAAGGTCGCGCCTTCGAATTTCTGAACCGCCTCTTGTGCCATGGCTTCGGTTTCCATTTCGACGAAGCCGTAGCCTTTCGAGCGACCGGTTTTCTTGTTCACGATCACTTTGGCGTCAATCACCTTGCCCGCCACGCCGAGCACGGTGGCCAGGTCGGCGTCATTGACATCAAACGGCAAGTTTCCCACAAAAAGTTTCTTTGACATAGTAGCCCCACTCTAGCGAAAATAAAGGCGTTATGGCAACTCTTTTTACCAAGATCATCCGTCGTGAAATCCCCGCAAAGATCATTTATGAAACCGACCAAGTGCTCGCATTCGAGGATCTCCACCCCCAAGCGCCGCATCACATCCTGATTGTCCCGAAAATTGAGATCCCGACCATCAACGACCTCACCCCCGAGACCGCGCCCGTCATCGGACAGCTTTTTCTCGCCGCGAAGGAAATCGCCCGAAAACTGCACGTCGACGAGGAAGGCTATCGCGTGGTCATGAACTGCAATGCCGGCGCCGGTCAAACGGTGTTCCACCTTCACCTGCATTTTCTGGCGGGCCGTCCGTTTCATTGGCCTCCGGGCTGATCACTCGTTCGAAGGTCTGCCCTTGAGCTGATTGTATGCATTGAACGCGGCCGTCTTGTAGGCTTCAGCCAGCGTCGGGTAATTGAAAACGCTGCGGACGAAATACCGCAAATCGCCCCCAAGCTGCATTACGGCCTGGCCGATATGAATCAGGTCGGCGGCGTTGTCGCCGATGATGTGCACGCCTAAAATCTTCATCGTGTCCCGGTGCACGAGCATCTTTAACATCCCCCACTCGTCGCCCACGATCTGACCGCGCGCCAACTCCTTGTACTTCGCGCGTCCGACGACGAAGGGAAGGCCCTTCTCGACCAACTCTTCTTCGCTCATACCGATCGTCGAAATCTCGGGGATGGTGTAAATGCCGTAAGGATAAAGATCGAATCCGCTCAGCTGCTCGTCGAGCGAAAACGCGTCGCAGACGGCGATCCGGCCTTGCTCCATGCTGGTCGAGGCGAGCGCCGGAAACCCGATCACGTCGCCCACGGCATAGATCCAATCGACCGCCGTTCGATAGGTCGCATTCGTTTTGAGCTGTCCGCGCGCATCGGCTTCGAGGCCGACCTTTTCGAGTTGAAGGCGATCGGTGTTCCCCTGTCTTCCCATCGCAACCAGACAAGTTTCGGCTTCAAGCACACGCCCGTTGGAGAGCGAAATGCGAACGCCCGAGTCGGTGCATTCGAATTGCTTGGTTTCGGCCTCCAGCACGAGGTCCATGCCTAAGGTGATAAAGCGGTCGACCAAATGAAACACGATTTCGCGATCGACGTTCGCGAGCATCTCTTGGCGCTTGTCGACCAGCGTGACTTTCGTCCCGGCTGCCTCGAACATGCTTGCGTACTCGCAACCGATGATGCCTGCGCCGAGCACGATCATGCTCTTCGGCGTTTCTTTCAAATCAAGAATGGCGTTACTGTCGAACACGTGAACGCCGTCGACCTTGCAGTAAGTCGGCGAAACGGGGCGCGCGCCGACCGCGATCACCGCGAATTGCGTCTTGAAACGCGTTACGGAACCATCCTCGTGCAAAACTTCCATCTCGTGCGGGCCGACGAAGCGGCCTTCTCCGCGATAGGTCGTCACACCGTTGCGAATCAGCTGTTCCTCGATGAGCGTCGATTCGTTTTCGATCACGCGCTCTTTTCGCCGCATGAGCCTTGCCATATCGGGTAATTCGACGTCCGACAGATCGCAGACGAATCCGCCCGGATCAAGCCTGCCCAGCAGGCCCTTCGAACCCAGCGACCAGCGGTAGACCGACTCGCGCAGCGACTTCGACGGAAGCGTTCCCCAATGGACACAACCGCCGCCCATGTGCGGATATTTTTCGATCAAGGCCACTTTTTTGCCTGATTTTGCGGCTTGAACCGCGGCTCTCTGTCCGCCCGGTCCCGAACCGATCACCACCAAATCGTATTCGATGCGATCATTCATAAGGTTCAGGCGGCGTCCTTTTCGGTATACCATTCCGGTGGCGTGAACTTGTCGCGCCCGAACGGAAGACGGTTCGTTTCAATCTCGTGCATGAAGGTCGGAAGAACGCCGGTCGGGATCAGCTCGCCCACGATCTTTCCGTCCTGGGTCCGTCCCCGCTGAATGAAGCGGTACAGATCGCGCACCTGATACTTGCCGTGCTCGTCCACCTCGGGGATGACTTCGCTGATGTTCGTCACCTTGCGGGTTCCGTCGGCCATGCGTTTGATTTGCACCACGACGTGGATCGCGGCCGCGATCTGCCGACGAACAGCCGCCGGGGGAACGTTCGAATCCCCCATCATCGAAAGCGTTTCGAGACGCACGAGCGCATCGTAAGGCGTGTTCGCGTGGGCCGTGCCCATCGAACCGCCGTGACCAGTATTCATCGCCGTAATCAGGTCGAGAGCTTCAGGCCCCCGGACTTCGCCGACGATAATGCGATCGGGCCTTAAACGCAGAGCCGCGCGAATCAGATCGCGGATCGTGACGGCGCCATGCCCCTCCTCGTCGCCGTGCTTGGTCTCGAAAAAAACCGCGTGTTCGGCGTTGATCTTCAATTCGGAAGAATCCTCGATGATCAGGACGCGCTGGCTGGGGGGAATGCGCGAGCCTAAGATGTTCAAAAGCGTGGTTTTCCCCGAGCCGGTCCCGCCCGAGACGATCATGTTTTTGGCGAGAAAGACGCAGACGTCGAGGAATCTCGCGGCGTCCTTCGTGATCGAGGCCCGGTTGATCAGATCAACGAAGGTGGGATTGCCCTTCGAAAATTTACGGATCGAAAGCGTCGTTCCTTTGCGCGAACACGGCGGTAGGACGGCGCAGATCCGGCTTCCGTCGGGAAGGCGCGCGTCGAGCACGGGGTTGTCTTCGTCGATGCGGCGGCCGACGAACTGGGCGATGTTGCGGACGGCGGCGACGAGCGCTTGCTCGTCCCGAAAGGTCGCCTGAGTTTTCTCGATCAGACCCTTGCGTTCGACGAAGATTTCCTGCGGGCCGTTGACCATGACCTCGGTCACGGTATCGTCCTTCAGATACTCCATCACCGGGGCCAGAAACGTCCCGATCGAGTCTTCAAATACGCTGGGGTCGGTTTTATGGTCGCTCATTTAGATTCCGAAGTCCTCGTCATGAATCAAGCTTTTACCGACCGTCATCGGCTCGGACGCAGGTAAACGACCGACATGGCCGCCCACGCCCAAATCGAGTTCTTTGACCACGACGGCGCCCTTCGCTCCGTTCATCGGGCAAGTGAACGCGAAGCTTCCGCTTTGGTCGGGCGTGAAGGTCACTTCTTCGATGTGATTGCTGCGAATCTGCCGGCGCACGCCGAATTCGTCGAGCATGAAACATTGCGAACGAGTCGAGGCGCCGGTCACGTAAAGTCGGACGGGAATGCCTTGAGTGACGAAAATCGTCGACGGGAAAAATCCGTTGTCGTTGGCGATGATCGAGACTTCCTGAACGGCTTTATGTTTGCTTTCGATCCGGGCCACGGTTTTCGGGGCGGCTCTTTTGGAAGACGAATGTACGATCACTCCGTCGACCGAACCTGCGGGCGAACGCGTGGACACGGATGCCGGGCCGCGATTGGCGGCGTTTCCGAAGCTGCTTTCTTGAATCGGCGCCAAGACGTATTGCGGACGATCGTCCTCGACGTGTTTTCTCTGGCCGTCGTCCCCCCAACGCGAAACCGCGTCGGCGTTTTCGTTTTCGTCCACCGTCGACGTCAGCATGTCGTGGGCTTCTTGATCCATGATCGGCGTCGCGTGTGCCGCAACGGCCATTCCCATCCAACACCAAATCAGCATGAAGTATTTCATCGAAACTGTCCTTTTCTGAGTCTTCTTCTGGGGTTCTGAGTGCCCCACCTTGGACACGCATCCCTACAGAACCCGTGTCGGAAGAACCACACCAAAAGTTTAGGCGTCAAAAACCCGGCGTAAGTTCGCTAAACGCTTCATATATTTATTTCCCGATCGAATCAAAATAAGCGAGTAAACCGAAAGCGTTGAGCGCTCATCAAACTAATGTTATCTTGAGTTTATTTAAAAATTGCGCTCAGCGTCTCGATGTGGCATAACTATCGCATTCTTAAAAGGATAGTATGTTGAAGCAACCAGAGAACGTCATCGATTTAGTAGCCGAACGAAACAAGCGTGGGGTAGCACAGCACGATCCGTACTACCAAATGCAGATTAACCGCATGAACAAGATTGAACTCTTGGAAGAGATGGTGCGCTTTCAGGAAGAGCGCTCCTCCAAGGGGAAACTTTCTTTGACCATGATGGTCCGTGGCCGCATCCTTTTCCGCGCGCTCGAAGCGCACGCCGAAACGGACGAGCTTCGCCTATTGGCGAGCTCTTACCGTCGTCATCTCGAACACGAGATCGATCACAGCCTGAAAAAACCCAGTTAAAACCAGCCTACCACCAGCGACTGCCGTCCAACAAAGAACCTTGTTTTCGGTAGCGCCGAAAAAACTTCTGGTATCGCTCGTCCGACGACCGAAGCGGGATGTGTTTCGTATAGACCAGAAACTTTTCGAGTTTCCAAAGGTTGCGTTTCGAAAAACGCCAATCCGTTCCGCTTTCATCCAAATTCAATTGGACGTATCCCGTAATGCGTCCCGTCTTGTCGATGAACGGATCGAAATAGCTCCAGACCAGATCACGGATGCTGCGAAACCCTGGCTCTCGGCCGTGCAAGCCGGGCTCGCGCGAACGGGCGACCGCGCCCCACCCGGTCCGGGTCTTAAAAATAAAAATGGCATGACAAAGATGATCGATCGAATCCATGTTGATGATCAACGGAGGATATCCCTGATGCTCCAGGATCGCGGCCGCGAGCAGAGTCGCCTCCAGGCAATGCGCTTGTCTCAGGCGAAAGGTCTCGGCTGCCGACCGCACCGTCTCACCGCCTTCTTCACGGTTGTACGCCAACGTCCGCAAAAAATTCTGCACCTTTTGAGGGGTGGAATACTGCTTCGAAAGGCGGCGAAACAAGAACGGATCCACTTATAACAGATTACTCGCCAACTCGGAGAGCTTCGAGCGTTCGCCCTTCAGGAAGGTCACGTGCGCCGCGATCGACTCGGATTTGAATTTGTCGACGAGATAAACCAATCCGTTGTTGGCCGAGTCGACGTAAGGGTTATCGATCTGGAACGAATCGCCCGTCAGCACGATTTTGGTATCGTCACCCGCGCGGGTGATGATCGTTTTGATCTCGTGCGGGGTCAGGTTTTGCGCCTCGTCCACGATCAGATACTGCTGCGGAATCGTCCGACCACGAATGTACGTCAGCGGCTCGATCTGAAGCATGCCCTGGTTCATCAGTTCCTGAGCGCCTTTTCCGGCACCCCGGCGATTCGTGCGGTTCGCCGACGTGTTCCCGAACAGAAAATCGATGTTGTCGTAAATCGGCTGCATCCACGGGTTCAGTTTTTCTTCGACCGTACCGGGCAAAAACCCGATGTCTTTGCCGAGCGGAAACACCGGGCGAGAAACGAGCAAGCGCTGATAGGTCCCTTCATCGACCGTCTTCACGAGCCCTGCTGCGATCGCAAACAGGGTTTTCCCCGTTCCGGCCTTTCCGAGCAATGAAACCAGTTTCACGTCGTCGTTCAAAAGCGCATCGACCGCGAAAGCTTGTTCGGCGTTTTTCGGGAAGATCCCCCACAAGCCTTCCGGCGGCTTGACGAGCGGAACGATCGAACCCAGTTCTTTCGAATAACGTCCCATCGCGGTGTGGGTCGGATTCGCGTAATCTTTCAGAATGACGTATTGATTGGCAAACAGCGACTTCGGCGCTTCCTTGTCGTTCTCGAAAATGCGGTCGCCGTAAGGAATGCGTTTGTTCGCGTAAAACTCGTCGACGAGGCCCGACTCGACGTTGATGGTTGCCGTCCCTTGATAGAGCTGATCGGGGGCGACGTTTTCGGGTTCGTAATCTTCGGCGACGACTCCCAAGGCATCGGCCTTGATCCGCAAGTTCGCGTCCTTCGTCAGAAAGACGATCGGGCGACGCGGTTGTTCTTTCTTGAGCATCAGCGCCAGGCTCAACATCTTGTTGTCGGCCTTGTCCATCGCCAGTTCGGACGGCAACGGGGCATCCCCGCCCAGCTCGACGGTGAGGAGCGCGCCGTTCGGCAGGTTCACTCCCTTCGAAAGCTCGCCGTCTTTTCTCATGTCGTCGATCAGGCGCGAGAAGTGACGCGCATGCCGGCCATTTTCGCTCATTTCGCGTTTGAAACGGTCGATTTCCTCGATCACGACGATCGGAATGACAATGTCGTTGGCTCCGAGTTTGTAGATGGCCAGCGGGTCAAACAGCAGAACGTTGGTGTCGAGAATGAAGGCTTTTTTCAAAGTGAGGCTCCTCTGGTTAATGAAATACCACTTGAAGAAAAAATATCATACGATGGGAGTCGAGCGCCAAAAAAATGGATCAATTTTTGGAATTTTTGAAAGAAGAAGTTTTACCGGGAGTGTGGTCGAAGGGAGTGCAGTTTTCGCGAGCGGCGAAAAGCATCTCGCTCATCTCGCACGCCACCAATTCGCACGGCGGAAGCGAATGGAAATTTAAAATCCAGACGACCGAGCGGATTCTCGCCTTTCAAGTGACCCTTTGGCCCGACGAGAACGACTCTTACTGCAATTGTGGCAGCAAAATCGAGCCTTGTCATCATATTGT